>Ga0272443_10000647_pt1 | contig 59886 bp, 47 predicted proteins | sample SSMAcet12_FD_193581 | JGI IMG/M metagenome (GOLD analysis project Ga0272443, IMG submission 193581) | Marine sediment archaeal communities from Little Sippewissett salt marsh, Falmouth, MA, United States - SSM-Acet-12 | ecosystem: Environmental > Aquatic > Marine > Wetlands > Sediment ... | reverse complement strand
TCAATGAACTGAAAGTGTGAGAATTATCAGTCAAGAGTATTGACGAACTTTGGTTTTTCCTGTAATTTTTCACAGGTCACGCGGTCGTGGTGGAATTGGTAGACACGCTAGCTTGAGGGGCTAGTGGACATTAGTCCGTGGAGGTTCAAGTCCTCTCGGCCGCAACCAAAAACCTTTCAATCAAACAGATTGGAAGGTTTTCTTGTTTTTACGATCAACTCATTCATCTACTGGCTGTAATCGAAAGAGGACTTTCTGGAATTCGGTAATTCCTGAATAATACTCTTGAGAGGAACGTATGGAACAGGATGTGAGATGGATTCTATGATGAGCCCATCGGAAAGGGTCACCAGGCTTGATAAACACCATTTCCATATGATAGCCAAGAAAAATCCTTGAATTTGTTGCATTTTGTTGTAACATAAAAGTTGCGGAGGAAGGCGTGTAAAAAACATCCGCCCACCCTGTATGAAGTACCTGCTCGGCAGAACTTCCCGCAGATATTTTCACCGGAAGGAAATATGGAGACCATGGAAGGAATCACTGACCGAACCAAATACAAGGAGGGGCTATGCGGATAGTCGGAAAACCCTTAGAAAGAGTCGATGCCAAGGAGAAGGTCACCGGCAAGGCGAAATATACCGAGGACCTGTTGGGACCCGACACCCTGGTGGCGAAGGTCCTGCACAGCACCATTGCCAACGGTCTGGTGCAATCCTTCGACCTCAGTGAAGCCTGGAAAGTTGCGGGAGTGATCGACATAGTCACCTGCTTCGATGTACCCGACATCCAATTCCCCACCGCAGGACACCCGTGGTCGACGGAGAAGAAACATCAGGACATCGCCGACAGGAAACTCCTCAACACACGAGTACGTTTTTACGGAGACGACATCGCCGCAGTCATTGCGGAAGACGAACTGTCGGCCGCGGAGGCGCTCCGAAAAATCAAGGTGACCTATGAAGAATACATGCCCATCCTCTCGGTCGAATCGGCGATGGAACCGGGTGCCAGGGCAATCCACGAGGAACGCCCCGACAATGTGTTGGTCCACTCCACCTATGAGATCGGTTCATTCGCTGAAGCAAGCCAGGATCCCAACCTCATCAAGACAGAAGGAGACTACGAAACCCCGATAGTCTCCCATTGCCACATTGAGAACGCCATGAGCTTTGCTTATATGGAGGCTGGCAAGATCGTCGTGGTCAGTTCAACCCAAATCCCCCATATCGTAAGGCGGGTATGTTCCCAAGCGCTTGGAAAAGGATTCGGCGACATACGGATAATCAAACCCTACATCGGTGGAGGATTCGGAAACAAACAGGATGCCCTCACTGAACCTTTGAACGCCTTTTTGACCACTCGTGTAGGTGGACGCCCAGTCAAACTTGAATATACTAGGGAAGAGACTTTCAACTGCACGAGGACACGTCATGCGATGAAATTTCATATCGTCTCCTACGTGGACAAGGAAGGAAATTTCGTAGCCCGTTCCATAGACGCCTATTCCAATCAGGGAGCCTACGCATCCCATGCCCATGCACTGGTTGCCAACGCAGTCAACGGATTTCGCATGATGTACCCGGTGGGAGCCATCAAGGGTAACGCCTATACAGTCTACACGAATCTACCCACAGCGGGCGCAATGAGAGCCTACGGCATACCTCAAATCGGCTTCGCACTCGAATCACATGTCGACGACATCATAGCGAAGACCGGATTCGACCCCATCGAATTCAGAAAGAGGAACATGATGAAACTCGGCTTCGTCGATCCGGTGACCACCATCACCTGCCATTCCAATGGACTGGAAGAATGCATCGACAAAGGAGACGCCTATCTCGACTACCGCAAGAAGAGAATAGCATATGCCAACCAGAGTGGACCTGTAAGGAAAGGTGTCGGAATGGCGATCTTCTGTTACAAAACCGGAGTCTACCCCATCAGCCTCGAAACCGCGGCTTGCAGGATGGTACTGAATCAGGACGGATCGGCCCAACTTCAGATGGGCGCCACCGAAATCGGCCAAGGCGCCGACACCGTATTCACCATGATGGCAGCCGAAACCGCGGGGTTCACCGCCGACAAAATCCATATCATCAGCAAACAAGACACCGATGTGACCCCTTACGATACCGGAGCGTATGCTTCACGACAAACCTATGTCTCTGGACTTGCGGTAAAGAAAACCGCCGAATCACTGAAAAGGAAAATCCTCGAATTCGCCGCCACCATGCTCGACAAGGATGCATGGGACCTCGATATCAAGGAGAACCAAATCACTCACACGAACAAGAACGAACCGTTGCTATCGGTCGCCGACGTCGCACTGGAAGCATGTTACAGCCTCACCCACTCCAACCACATCGCAGCCGAGGAGACCCACCACTGTTCCGACAACACCTATTCCTTCGGAGTCTGCTTCACTGAAATCGAAGTCGATATCCCGATGTGCCAGATCAAAGTACTCGACATCATCAATGTCCACGACTCGGGAACCATCATCAACCACCAGACAGCGGAAGGCCAAGTACATGGAGGAATGAGCATGGGACTTGGCTATGGACTCACCGAATACCTGCTGTTCGACCCGAAGACTGGAAGGATGTTGAACGGGAACCTGCTCGATTACAAGCTGATGACTGCGATCGACACTCCGGAACTTCACGCGCAATTCGTGGAAACCAACGATCCCACAGGACCGTACGGAAACAAGTCTCTGGGAGAACCACCGACCATACCTGTAGCCCCGGCACTCAGAAACGCACTGCTCAACGCAACCGGTGTGGCGGTCGATTCGATCCCATTGCATCCCGAGAGACTATTCTTCGCATTCGAACAAGCGGGACTCATATAATTAAAGGGAGATCAAGATGTACGATTTCAATACACTCTACGAACCGAATACCGTGGAAGAAGCCCTGGCCTTGAAGAAAGTCCACCCCGAAGCCTTGCTGCTCGCAGGAGGAAGCGATATTCTCATCAAGTTGCGCGAAGGCAAACTCGCCGGATGCGACCTCATCAGCATCTATATGCTGGATGAACTACGGGGAGTCTATATCCAGGATAATGGGGAATTGATTATCCGCCCCCTCACAAGCTTCACCGGCATCACGATGCATCCACTGATCAAACAACATGTCCCGGTTCTTGGCGATGCTGTGGATCAGATAGGAGGACCTCAGATACGGAATATCGGGACCATCGGTGGAAACATCTGCAATGGAGTGACCAGTGCAGATTCGGCAACCACACTCAAAGCCTACGACGCGATCCTCGAACTCTCAAGTGCCGATGGAGTGCGGAACCTGCCCTATGCCGAATTCAACTTGGGACCAGGAAAAGTCGACCTGAAACCGGAAGAGATCCTCACCGCGATACGCATCCCGAAGGAAAGTTGGGATCAGACCTGCGGACATTACATAAAATATGCAAAGAGGAAAGCGATGGATATCGCCACCTTGGGGTGTTCGGTGAATGTGAAACTCACCAGGGACAAGAAACACATCGAACGACTACGAATCGCATTTGGAGTCGCAGCCCCCACTCCGATACGTGCAGTCACCGCCGAGAAGGCTGCCAATGGCCATGCAGTGGATGCACATCTACTGGACATCATCACGGCGAACGTGGAGGAGGATGTGAGGCCACGAACCAGTTGGAGGGCTTCCAAGGAGTTCCGGCTCCACCTGGTGAAAGAGCTTGCCCGTAGGGCAACCGTCGCATCGATTGAAAAAGCGGGAGGAACAATACATGGCTAAAAAAGCGATCACCTGCACAGTGAACGGAAAGAAAAGGGAATACTTCATCGATGTACGCGAATCGCTGCTCGACATGCTCCGAGGAAATGCAGGACTCGACAGCGTGAAACATGGCTGCGATGTCGGTGAATGCGGAGCCTGCACCGTACTCATCAACGGACTGCCGTTCAACTCTTGCATTTATCTTGCCATTTGGGCCGATGGAAAAGAAATCATGACCTTGGAAGGACTCAGCGATGTGAAGGGAACCATAAGCGACATCCAGCAGGCCTTCATCGATGAAGGAGCGGTCCAGTGCGGATTCTGTACCCCCGGCTTCATCATGTCCTCGATACCCATTATCAATAAGGAAAATCCCTCCACCAGAGAGGAGATCAGAAGGCAAATATCAGGGAACCTCTGCCGATGCACAGGTTACGAAAAGATAGTGGATGCCATCGAGAAGACACAGAAGAAGCGGATAGCAGAAAGGAAGGAAACAGTGTAGACGACTAAAGTAGCGGTTCGTCCGCCCCCCGAGAGAATACGACATCCCGTAGGTATTGGAACATGAGAAGATTATCGTTGGTGTGAACAACTGTTTCCCGATCCCCGATTGTGGTGTCATAACCGATATGTGCCAGACCCCCAGTTGGTGACAGTACCTACAATTGACCATCCTGCAACAATCGGGGAATTTCATGAAGAAGCAACACCGGTATATCGATTGGGTTAGGCACTGAATGCCTAGGAGTTACCGATTCCAAAGTAGCTTCATTTCGCAAACCCTCCGTCCGGCTCGGGAGAGCCTTCGGGCCGATAACCGCCCAGGAAGAACCCGCTGCTGATACCGTAGTGCTCACCATTCTCTTCGAAGTGCCAGACGTACATATCGTCGTGAATCAGGGAGAGACGAAATCGTTCTCACCCGCTTTTTCCAGACAGGCCAGATATTGGCCTGCGTCTTCCGTCAGGGCAGCGGCTGGTACCAGTTGAAGGTGCCCCTTTCCATGGAGATGGATTCATAGAAGTGGGTTGTTCCCTCTTCACTGGTGTAGAGCTCGACGGGATTACGGGTTATGAAGCACACCCATCACGCACCTCCTGGGCCTGTGCGCAGCACACCGTGAAAAGCGTCTCAGCCGAAACCAGTCATCGATGTGGCAACTCCACCTTTCACAAGACCACACTCACTATCACATCGAATACGCCCCCTGAGAAACCGGTATACCCAGTGTACGTTCCGAACAGGGACACAATACAAAAAAGAATTAAGGATAGAACATATGCGTCGGTTCCAGGAACATGCATCCACCTGATTAACATTCCAGGGGAGGTCAGGTTTAACCAGAGTCAATCATATGTCATATCGAAGAATACAATTTTAAACACTATTCCTATATTGACATTCTTACAATCATATAATAACTTTACATATGACATATGAATATATAATTCAGCCTGAGCTCTCGATAAAAGCTGAATAGGATGATATTACAATGAGAAATTATCGTGTCGTAGCATTGTTTTTCTTCACTGTATGTATTATGACGGCAATAACAGCAAATTCTCTTTTATTTGAGATAGTAACAGGATCTCTGACCGGATTAGAGCTTAATGCCTATAATTCTTCAAGCAACCCTGAAGTGAGTCCCTACCAGATCCAGTACTATACATCCGGGGAATACTGGTCAACCGATGGATTTCTGGGACGCTACGTCTATCGTGGCGACCCCATCGATCTAACTGTTACTACTCTTCATCCTTCACCCAGTACCTGGAATAATGGAAGATTTTATTACTTCCATATCAATTCCTCAGGTACAAATGATCTCGATTCATGGAAAGAATATGTATTACTCTTCAGAATAAAAGGGCAGTTGCATAATGGAGGAACCAGCGATTTTACCGGAGCAAACATCATTATTGAAAGTCCCGGAGAACAGATAAGTATTCCAGTTGGTGCAGGGGATGAAACTGTTAATTCAGGTGACGCAGGATATGATGCAAATGGAAATGCTGGAATCTTTAATGGGAGCAATGGGTTCTTCTATGCATACCCGTACAAATATCTATGGATTGATGTAACGGTTCTTAGAACCACAAATGAATACAACATCTCAAGAAGAAACGTCCGAGGATACTATGACTCCTCGATACATATTTCAGGAAATGGGATCGATAAGAATCTGATCATTGAAGGATACGTGAGGACGGGTAGCAACACAATGAATCCAGATACTTTTTCTTTCGGTATTCAACGTATCGCCCCTGAGCTGATCCCTTTTACCGACCTTATGGGGAAAAACACTCTTTCAAACAGCTATCTTGCAGGGCATGTCTCTTATAATTCTTCGGAAACATCAGGAAGTGTTGGTTTCTATGCCGACTCGGCCGGCACGTCAACAGATTTTAAATTTTCTTCGACGGTTTCAGGAGTGCCGGTATCAATTCCATATTATGTTCTATTTGATCCTATCATCTGTGGAAACACCGTTTCTCCTGTCCTGGTCTCTTCTATGAATAATTCTTTCATGACGGATTATAGAACTGTTTCATCTCCTGTTGATGGACAGCAGAGTGTCGATCACGTATTGACTGGAGATATTCGACTTATCTTAAATCCCGGAATCACTGCTACCAGTTTTCCTGCCGCTTCCTACTCATCAACGATCTATGCTGTGTTCACTGCAGACTGATTGAATGCAAACAGAAGCAGGTACTTACGAGAACGTCCAATGAACATGAATCAACAAAATTCACATGTGAAGGGAACGTGTACGCTGCCGGTCTCAGATCACGTTCACCGATAACACTGATGAAACGAGGAGAATTATGGTGCGCACCTCACGGTGATACCATTTCCCGTAATACGCAAGGTGAACTATACTGCAAGGAGTAGGGAACCCACATGAGGAAGATGTGTGTATAGCCTTCCTGCACGGCATTCATCCCCATTCCCAGCACATATAGTCGACCACGAGGACATCGTACACACCGAAGAGCCTGAGATGTGTATTCAGTGAGTGTCGAAGGACAGAAGGATTCAACTCACCTTTTCTGCCGCATTCCATGAGAATACTGAGAAATCATCTATTCGATTGAATGACCGACAACCTGCGTTACTACTATTTTCTCATGATCCTGCAGATTCATTGATTCGTGCAAAGTTTCTCTATCCACTAAAGCTATAACAGCAGTTCCCAGGTTTGAGGCCGCACAATATAGATAGATATTCTGACTGATATACCCGGTATCTACCCATGCACAGAACTGTCTAGCCTCCTGACTTTTAAATAAAGGACCGCTCATTCGTGATAGATCAGCAACAAAAACCAGTCCTAATGGCGCCGATTTCATCATTTTTTGCGTCCCAATATTCTCCCTTATATCCTTTGAATGAATCATAAATAATTCATTATTATCCTCATTGTACAGGAACACTCCTTGCTTCATGAGTACGTATACTCTTATCTCCTGAGAATTACACGCTGAAGGAACAGTCCTCTTGCTTTTCATGTTTCCTTTCTTTATCTTCGTAATTCCACAGGCAGCCCATAGAAGATTTGATAATTCCTGTTCAGATAATTCATCATCTTTCCATTTCCGGGTGGTCCGCCTATTTTCTAAGGCTTTCATCAAGGGATAATCCAGCTTTTTTTCTGGGTCAGGCAATATAATCATGGTCTCCATTCTCATAACCTCTGTTTTGAAGATTACCATATAATCAGGTCTGCCTATGGAGTTTTTTTCAAACTTGAAAACATGGTTAATAATAGCACTTCTAGAAGACATATTATTGAATGCATAATTAAACACCCCGAAGGGGAAGAAGACAGGAAGCCAGCCATTCTGGTGATGCCAGGGCAAGACTTCTGCAGTACTCAATGGGCAAGAAAGTCCTTCAGTCTGATATTGATATTAGAAAGCTGATGTTTGAGACGACTTTCATTCTGTCCGATTTCGACCGAAGACCGTTCGATGAGTGACACCGCCTCCTCATACTTCTCGAACCGTGGAAAGACCAGTGAATTCTCGATCGCCTGCGTAATCTGTTCGGGGCTGAGAAGCGGGGCCTCGGTATCTTTTCCTCTACTCAGGAAAATTCTGGTTTCAATGAGTTCGAGAATATTCTTAAGAATCGGAACGCCATGAGAAAAGGTGAAAACACTTTTCTGAATCTCAGCCTTAGCCCCCACATAAACCCTCTGGTTGGCCCGTCGAGAATGAGTACTTCCGGCTTGTTGAACAGCCATTTAGCGACAACGACCTTCTGCTGATTCCCTTCGCTCAACGAGAATGCTTCAGAGTTTATCCCTGCCATTTTGATCCTGAGTCTGGATGAAATTTCATTGCAATCCTTTCGTTCCCTGGCCCGCTGCACGAAAAGCCCCTTATGCATCGTCTTCAACCCGGGCAGGGAGATATTCTCCTTTATGGAGCGGAACTGGCACAGTCCCTACTCTTTTCTGTCCTCATTGATCATGGCAATGCCTGAATCAAGGAACATCCCATCTCGAAAGACCGAGCAGGAATCACAGATTTCAAAGATCTCATCCATACGGTGAGATATGCAGACTTCGGTTACACCCTTGCCCTGCAGTTCCCGTATCGTACGGAACAGCCGTTTTGACTCCTCACTGTCCAGAGACGAGGTCGGCTCATCCATCAGGACCAGCCAGGTATTCATAGACAGCTTGAATAATTTCGATTATCTGCATCTGGTATTCATGCAGATAATTGTCATGTTCCGGAGATGATACATATCACATCCCTTCATGGAATGTCATACTGAAACAACGCTCTTGACCCGTTGTACCCATGCTGAACTGCAGGGTCTGAGCCATGGCGTCAGGTCGATATGTTTCATACAGGAAACCAGCCGGGGGAAACGATAAATACGTCAGAACAGAAGAGAGCCAGCTGCCCTGATCTGCACCGCATGCTATCAGGGCTCCTCTCTGCTGAAGGAAAGTCCTCAGCAGGTATCAAGGTCATACAGGATCAACAGTTCAGTTTCCCGGGATCCTCAGGGGAAAACCTGCAGTATTCAGCCTTGCCCACATATAAATCAATACGGAGTTATGATATCATGAAAGGCAACACGGAACGATCATCCAGATCAATATCAGTGTATCCCATGAGGTATTACCATGAAGCTGAACATAAAATTCAATATCCTTATCATAGCACTGATCTTTGTTATGCTTGGTTCTCTCGCAATAATGAGCGGCCGGCAGATCAGTCCCGGTCTCCTCGCTCTTCCTCTTCTTGCCCTGATCCTCATCGTTTTTCTTCTTGCTCAGATTTTTGCAAGAACCCAAATACGTCCGCTTTCCAGGCTGATCGCGGCAATAGAGAGAAAGGAAGAGGATTCACTTGAACAGATGGAACAGAACAGACATGATGAGTTCGGAAAACTCGCCGGCCTCTACCGTCGGGTGATTGATTGCCAGGATGAACATGCAGTTGAGTTCAGAGAACTGCATGACCGGCTCGATGCAGAGAAGAGGCGATATCAGACCATAATGGAACTGGCAACAGATGCAATCTTCATCATCCGCACCACTGATGGCAAACTGCTCGAGTATAACAGGCGGGCAAAGACTCTTCTCGGATACGAAGATGAAGAAATGTCAAACCTGTTCATCATGGATTGGGATAGACACATTCAGGACCTCTCCACGTACAAGAATATCATTGCAGATATCAATGAGAACACTGTTGAACTTGAGCGAGAGCACACACGAAAAGATGGATCAAGGTATACAGCATCAGTAATGACCGCACGTATCAAAATTGGTGATGAAGAGATCATCTATTCTTCGGTGCGGGATATCACTCAGATTAAGGCGAATGAGAAGGATCTTGTTCAAAAGAACGAGATCCTGGAATACGCCCAGAAAGTCACTCAACTGGGGTACTGGGTACGTGATACTGAAACGGGCACGCTCAGGATAAGTGATGAGATGTACCGCATTCTTCGTATCGACCGGGTACAGTTTGAAGGAACGTTTGAGAGCATCACCCAGTATATCCATCCGGATGATCGAAAAAAATTCATGGAAGTATATGCTGATACAATAGAGAATAATTCAGGTCATACCCTTCGTCACCGTATTCTCAGGGGAGACGGAGAACCTGCCCAGGTTCGCAGTTATATGCATCCTATGACTGATCATCAGGGAAAAGGGTCCGGGTTAATGGGTACAGTGCAGGATATCACCGACCTTATTGCGTACGAGGAACAACTGAGAACGATCACCGATACGAGTCTCGATGCCATCATCACCATGGACGAGAAAGGTCTGATCTGCTTCTGGAATCCAGCTGCCGAAAGGATATTCGGCTACTCTGAGAATGAAGCCCTCGGAAAAAACCTGCATGCCCTCCTTGCACCTGAGAGGTATCATGCGGAATTTCGCATGTCGTTCCAGAATTTCCTGAAAAAAGGAACCGGGAATGCTATCGGCAGGACAATAGAACTGTATGGACTGCATAAGGACGGACATGAATTCGTTATATCACTCTCATTAAGCTCGATACAGAAAAATCATACCTGGCAGGCTGTAGCTATAGTACGTGATATCACTGAACAGAAAGCACAGGAAAAGGCACTCAAGGAGAGTGATTTCAGATGGAAGTTCGCCATCGAATTCGGTCAGGAAGGGCTTTGGGACTGGGATTTGCGAACCTCGAAAGTGTTTTTCTCTCCACGATGGAAGGAAATGCTCGGATTTGCAGAAAATGAAATACAGGACTCTCTTGAGGAGTGGGAGAAACGGGTCCACCCTGAAGACATGCCTCAGGTTCAGGAAGACCTGAAACGGTATTTCGAAGGCGACACAGAGCAGTATATCAACGAGCACAGAGTTCTGTGCAGAGACGGCAGCTATAAATGGATTCTGGACAGGGGACTGGCTGTTGAAAGGGATGCGGACGGCAGACCTCTGAGGGTGATAGGTACTCACATGGATATCACCGAGCAAAAAAAAGAAGACGACCGTATCAGAGTGGAACACCAGAAACTCATCACGATATTCAACTCAGCTGTTGTAGGAATAGCCCTTCTCAATTTCGATCTGCAGTACACCTACACCAATCATCAGTATAGAAGGATACTCGGGATACCGGCTGAGGTGCATCCTGTAGAACCGTTCTCCGCTCATACACAATCAGAATTCGCCACACACAACACTTCAGTGTTCGATCGTGTCAGAGAAACCGGGAACACTGAACTGATTGAACAGGACGTGATCACCGGTAACAACGTAAAAAAAAGGCTGTTATGCTCAGTGGCACTTTTCCCGGATGGCAGACAATTCATCCTTACTGTTGAAGATAATACGAAACAGCATGAAATGATGAAGATCCTTGAACAACAGGCACTCAGCGATGTATTAACTAAACTCGGGAACAGACAGGCATTCAACATTAAGACTGAAGAGTGTTTTTCACAGCATAGAAGGAATGGAATCTCATTCTCTCTTCTTGTGTTTGACATTGATCATTTCAAATCAGTAAATGATACGTATGGACATAAAACAGGGGATGATGTACTTGTCTCGCTCTCGGCAGTGGCAACCTCCAATAAGCGGGCTACGGATTATATCTACAGAATCGGTGGCGAGGAATTCGCTGTCTACTTGACCGGAACTGATCTTGAGGGAGCAAAGCACGCTGCGGAACAGCTGCGCAGGAAAGTGATGCAAGAGGTTACTGTGAACGACGACAACCATATAACCATAAGCATAGGGGTCGCGGAATTGCAGAACGACGACACACCGGATTCACTGTTCAAGCGAGCAGATGACAATCTCTACCTCGCTAAACGTGCCGGTAGAAACAGGGTCGAAGCATCATAACACGCAGTACTGCCCTGATAGAGAAACAGAAGAGATCAGGACCGGCACACGCATCAGACTCTCACTCTCAATCGATCCACAGGGAGAGGTATCTGGAGTGCAGATGACCTCTCGCGTTCCGTGTTCTCTACGGGAAACCATGAAATGACTTCAGGACAATCTACTGAAAAAGTGTGGTAAATCCCAGACAGCTCCACAGCTGAATAGGATTTGATTCAGTGGAGCTTCCTGTCTCCTTACCGAACGCTAGCGGTATATCCCCGGATTCGGTTGGAGAGAAAGTCCATAGCTCACTTGAGTTGAATTCACTGACTTTTTCGTGCAGTGCTATCAGATATGCCTTGATTCTCTCTAGACGATTCCTGTAATCAATAATGTGCTCAAGATGAGATGAAGCGTACATGGTATCAAGCCGTTCCAACTGATTCTGAATACCGTGAAACAGAATACTGTTCATTAGTGGCCAGACAACAAGACCATGATAATGACTGCGGTTCAGTTCTCTTGAAACCTGTGGATCAGAGGCGAAAACCGGGTTGGAGACAAGGATACCTACATCGGTCTTCAGTCCGAGGGGAAATGGAGTTTCAAGAGGACGAAGGATGGTATCAAGCTCCTCCAGACACGGTTGTCCGAAAAGAAGAGTGAAAGCAACATCATTATGCTGTACTTCTATTGGCTGTTTTTCCCGGTCAAGACCGAATGCCGTGAACGAGTATCCCTCAAGTGGAATATGGATCCTATCGAGTCTATGATTCAATGAAGAGAGTTCATCCTTGCTGAATCCTGTATATTCGAGCCAGCGCCTGACCCGTTCACGAATTTCACCGGGTTCCATGTGCACGATAAACCGTTCGGTTTCTTTTTTGAAGGCGGCAGTAGAAGTATCGCCATCTCCATTGAACATCTGATCCGGAAGAAAGGGCTTTAGTTCCCTGAGCTGTTCGGCCAGGTTTCTTGCCACAGACACAAAATTCAATCCCAGACCGACATTCACTTCATAGCTGTATCGGATTCCCTGATTTGAAAGACTGTCCCTCCAGTCTCCTACCTCCACAGCGGTATGATACGGTATTATCCCTTCCTTGATGCGACTGTAACAGTAGGTTATCGTCCTGCCCAGCAGCTCATATCCGCTTCGTATGTCTCCAGTAGAACTTTGAAACCTGCCACTGAGCAGCCTCTTGGTATCTTGAGTGCCTTCCACCTCATTCCAGTGTGCCATGACCGCAGGAAACAGGAAGTCATCATCCACCATATGATAATCCAGCAGACCGTCTGACCCGTACGAATCATTCATAGCTGTCCGTGTCGGTACTGTGTGAGGTATTCGCTGCCCTAAAAAACATGCCGCATACTCGCCGAGGACCTCTTCATGTGCCACCTCTCCTCTTACCGAGAGTCGTTCAAGAACTGATCGGAATGCATGCAGACCTATATCTGACGTCACACTGCCTGTGAGCAATGCAATGGAAATGAGCGTATCCCTACCAAAGTAGGTAAAAAACCTTGGTCCTCCTGCGAGGAGTTTTCCCTTCCGTGCCAGCAAACTCAAACCTTCGAGCTGGGTGGTAGCCAAATCGCGGTGAAAGGGCTTCAGGTGTGCAAGCTTCAATTGAGCTTGCAAGGTAAGCAGTTCCGTAGGATCAGAAGTCAAAGGAGCATAGTCCTCATCGAGAAACTTTCCGACCAGCTGCAATGAGAGCGCAACAGCATAGGTACCCGCAGCGATAGAAAAAGTCGTTTCCGACTCAGGAACAGCTGCTCCTCCGATGAACATTTCGACCCGATAGGCAAACAGATCATTCACGTTCCGCTCTATTACCCAGGATATTCCTTCCGAACTGAGTTCATACGATACAATGGATACGGTTTCATGATCCTGCAGGCCTTCCAGATAGGTTTCCCTGCCCGCCTCCTGGAACACTCTGATCCTCCGTATAGATTCAAGAAATATCTCATCCATCGACAGTCTCGTCCCGGAAGCACAATGGATATCATACGAGCCCGAAACTGTATGACGAACCCGCCTGCCGTGAAGGAACTCTTTACTCTCCCGATACCTTTCTTTCCTTTGTGAAGGAAGGATCCGTACTGACCCCTCCGAGGTGAACATAATCAGCAGACCGTAATTCTGATACGCTGATGCTACCTGAATCTCATTTTTACACGGGTAATTCCGTGATATCCAGTCAACCAGCCCTGTTTCTGAACTGTAGTAGGCATGGTAAACCTGGTCCTCTCGGCGATGTACAAGCATGCTCATGACTACCCCTTCACACCGGTTGATGCCACGCTGGCCTGTACCTGTTCCTGTGTAATGATATACATGATGATGCCCGGTAGTATAACGATCGTCAGCGCAGCAAACATTTGTGTATAATCATAGGAGAAAGCCTCCGTGAAGAAGGCAAGAGCAAGTGGCAACGTGCGGACCTGAGGAGAACTTGTCAGGAGCATGGCATAGAAATATTCGTTCCAGTTGCCTAAGAACATCATGATCCCTGAGGTGGCAAGACCCGTCTTCGCCAGTGGCAGATCGATTGACCAATAGACCCGCCAGAAACTCGCACCCTCGATAAAAGCGGCTTCGTTCAATGAGTCTGGAATGGACATGAAGGAGACTCTCATCACGAACATACTGATTGCCATACCGAACGAGATATAGACAAATATCAGAGCCAACCTTGTATCAGATAGCCCCAGTGACGTTATCAAGGAGAATATCGGCTGTGCCTTCGTATGAGGCGGCACTAGAAGTGTCAGTGTGAACAGCAGATAGAACAGGTTTTTCCCCGGAAATCTGAACTTCGCTATCGAATATGCACCCATTGAATAGATCATAAGAGATACTATAGTCGCAACTGAAGCGATCACAAGTGAGTTGATCGTATACATTCCGAAATTGTATTGGGTAAAGACCTGAACAAACGGAGTGAAGTCGAATCGTTCAGGCAGGGAGAAGGGACTTGAGAGAATTGCTGAGTTGTCCTTGAAAGAGGACATAACCACCCAGAGAACTGGAAACACTGATATCAGGAAGACAAACAGCATGATTATGTAGAGGAACAGCGTTGTTCCAGATTTTTTAAGCGTGTATCTGATGTGTGAAGTATCTGACATGGGCCTGGCTCCTAGTAAATTGGATTATTCATCCTGAAAAGTCTGTTTACGATCCACAGCGTGAATATGCCCATCAGGAACATGAACACTGCTGCAGCATTTGCCAGCCCATAGTTAAAGTCGGTTATCGCCTTGACCAGGATGATCGGTATGTTCATCGTGTCATCACCAGGACCACCCCTTGTTGTCAACGCTATTGCTTCATACATGGCGATACGAGACGTGATGGAAAGTATGATACTCGTTCCGATGGCATACCGGCACAGAGGCAACTGAATATGGAGAACCGCCTGAAACCCTGTAGCACCATCTATTCTAGCTGCATCATGAAGATCAGAGGGTATGCTCATAAGATCACCAAGCACAATGAGCGTGATGATCGCACCGTAGAACAGCCAGGTCAGGGTGATTGCGATGAATGCCCATGGGGATTCGAAGAACCAGTTGACCTGAAAAGAGGGGCTCACCAGCCGTATCATACTGTTTAAAAAGCCGAAATCGTTGTTGAACATAAAACGGAAAATCATCGCCATAGCAGCTGAAGACACAATATTCGGAATCATGTATACACCACGGACAGCTTTCCATCCCTTTGGTTTCTGAAACAGGATAAAAGCGACAAGAACACCGAAACCGACATGAAGCGTAGCTGCAATCAGTGACCATAACAGCAGATTACGCAAAGAGATCAGGAAACTGCTCTGACTGAAGAATCTCAGATAGTTCGTTAGACCGTTGAAGACCGGAGTATTGAATCCGTCCCACCTCGTAAAACTTGTAAACACTACCGTCACGATGGGGATAAGATAGAAAAGAAGAAACACAGCGATAGTAGGGATCAGAAAAGCATAGGCAAAGGGCACATACTTCCGTTCAATTCTATTGATGGTCAATTTGTTTTCTCCTTGCAATTTATAGAAATGCTCTGTGCCATAAACACAGAGCATGATTCTGTATATACGTCCTACAGTCGTGTCTCTGCAGCTTTACGAGTAAGCTCTTCACAGAACTGTTGTGGGGTGAATGTACCATCAATGAGTTTCGGCAGCAGTTTCCCGAATTCCATATTCGCGATAGAGCCTGGGACTACATCACCGAACAGTGGTGCTAAGCGAGTTTCCTCATTGATCGTCGTAGCGAGATCAACGAGAATTGGATTTTCCTGCTGTCTGACAAGGAACTCTTCAGAAGGAGTCAGTCTGGGCACGACTCCCCCTTCCACCAGCATGAAAGCCTCCAATTCAGCCGGGCTCATCATGAACTCGAGGAAGGCCAGCGCTGCTTCCAATTCTTTCTCGGGAAGACCATTAGGAATCCACCAGTTATAGCCGCGGACATTTGCAATGGCGAAATTACCCGGATAGACATCACCGGATACCTGATCTCCGGAGAACCCATTCGACCACTTATCTTCTGAACCTGCAGCAAAATCACCAACCATCCACGGTCCATTGGGAATCACTGCTGAGTTCCTGCTCATGAACGAGTTCGCCGCATCCGCATAGGCGGCCCCGAGAGTGTTACTGCTTGCATAGTTCTGAAGAACATACTGCAGATTGGTCGTTGCGTGTATCCAGATAGGTCCGGTAAAGTCATAGATCTTATTCTCTACCCCGTTCTGAAGCATCTCGACACCACCTGGCTCAGCAGCGATGAGCGAGGTATAAAAAAGATTGGTTGTCCACGCGTTCTCGCTTGTCATAAATGCGATCTTTTCATCTTTGAGCATATCCAGGAATTCTTTGTGAGTCATTTCACCTATTGGTCTGGAAGGGTGAATCATCGTATTGTTATAGAACAGCCCGATAGGTCTAGCCAAGGCAAGAGGCAGAGATACTACCTTTCCGTCACGGGTATTGTACGACAACGCATCCTCGAGCAACAGCTCCTTCACCTTCGGATGAGCATCCAGCCACGGCTTGAGATCCTGAACCCTGTCATTGGCAAGCATATACTCTTCGAACCAGACGGTATCTCCTACACCTTCGATGAGAGCCGGCAATTTGTTCATCTGTGCAAGCAGTTTCATCTTGTCCTGATACCCGTCCTGCGGCAGTTCCTCTATCACGATCCGATACTTCCCGTCATACAATGCATTGAACCGCTCTACCTGAGGGAGGAAGAATTTCCCTCCTACATTCTGACCGGCTTTGTAATGTGGGATCACCAGTTCAACCAGCCCGTTGTCCTCAACCTCCTGAGAACCCGAGGCAATAAGCACAGACGCCACGCCCACTACCAGTATCAAAAGAAACATAATTCTCTTCATGAAAACCTCCTGTAAATTTGTTACCGCTTACATTCTTGCACTGAAACGCATGTTTGTCAAATACAAAATGTATGAAATCTATTTACTATGTAGATTTATACCAGTACTCCGTCTGACAACAAGTTGTACTGGCAGAATTCTTGTCCCGGGGGCCTTTCCCAGAATCTGATCATGAAGCAGTTCAATCGCAATGGACGCGATTGTAGGAATATCCTGATGGACTGTCGTGAGACCGTCTGAAAGTTCAGGCATGTCATCAAAACCGACAAGAGAGACATCTCTGGGTATGCTGTACCCGTTATCATGCAAGGCTGCCTTTACACCAACCGCAATCTCATCAGAACAGGCAAACACTGCTGTAGTCCGCTCCATCTCTTCGGGATGCTCCCTGATAAATATCGAAAATTTTCTGTAAGCGTCCAGAGGTGTATCGACCTCACTGATAATCTGGGAATCGGATAACGTACACCCGACACTTTCCAGCATATCTGAAAACCCCCTGAGACGATCCATGATATTCTGAAAGTCAAGCCTGAAAGAGACAAACAGGATATGCTTGTGTCCGCAATCGGTAAGGTACTTTGCCACTTGACGTCCACCGTCATAATCATCCGGGGCAACCCAGCACCTTCCTATATCGTGTCCCACCAAAACGTAGGGAATGTGTTGTGATTCAAGATATTCTATCCGAGGGTCACCCTTATGCGCTCCAAGCAGAATCATCCCGTCAACATTGGTTACTGGCAGTCCATCTGACTTCGAAGGAAGATCTACTACTCTTGATTCGATCCCCAGAGTCTTTCTCATGACTGCCTGGAAAAACAGAAGTGAGAATGGGGTCAGTCGATGAGTACCCTCTGCAAGGTGAATACCTATAGTCAGACGATTACCTGTAGAAAGATCTCTGGCTGCAGACTCCGGAACGTACCCCAACTGCTTCACGACAGACTTCACCCGTTCTCTCGTAATCGGATTTACAGAAGGTTTATTGTTTAACACCCTGCTCACCGTCCCTGTAGAGACGCCAGAAAGCCGGGCTACATCATGTATTGTCGGTTTCATAGTAACGAGTATAGTGTTCAATACACATATTGTAAACACTTACATATTTACAATACTGCTGTATCCGTGTATGACTTACTCATTCAAGCCTAGGGGAAAGACGATTAGGTTCATCATCGATCTCTACCTAACACTCATCCGTTTTCATTCCACAATATGATCACGAGTGTCCCGAAAAAAGCCGGTCGAATTAACGACCGGCTCAAGTGGCTATGAACACATCACTCAATCATTCATGTTCATCTGTCACTGGGGAGGAAGTATAACAGTGTCAAGGACATGAATCACTCCATTTTCAGCTTCAATATCTGCTATGAGCACTTGTGCTCCGTTTATCTTCACACTGCCACCTGTCATCGTCAGTATTACATCATCTCCGTTGGCTGTACCCTGTGAAGCAAAAGCCATCACGTCGGAGGCCATGATCTTCCCCGGAATCACATGATACAGAAGAATATCTGTGAGTGTTGGAATATCTGCCAGAAGAGCTTCCACTGTTCCTGCCGGAAGTTTCGCGAATGCATCATCTGTTGGAGCAAGTACCGTAAACGGACCCTCAGAGTCCAGAGTCTCTACCAGACCTGCAGCACCGAGAGCCGCCACAAGGGTTGAAAATCTGCCGTCACCGGCAGCTATCTGAGCAATGCTCGGCATATCAGCGGGAGGGAGCAGTACTGTATCAATTACATGAATAACTCCGTTGCGTGCCTTGATATCAGTAATAATCACCTTTGAATCATTCAGCATCACACTGCTATCTTCAATCCTGATATCAATGCTCCTGCCGTTCACCGCCTCTGCTGAAGACAGACCTGCTACATCGGAAGCCATCACCTCTCCTGCTACCACGTGATACAGAAGAATATCAGTCAGCGAAGGAATATCTGCGAGAAGGGCATCCACCGTACCTGCAGGCAGTTTCGCAAACGCATCATCTGTCGGTGCGAACACGGTAAAAGGACCCTCTCCCTGCAGCGTTCCTACAAGATCCGCAGCCTGAAGTGCAGCTACCAGTGTCGTAAAACGTCCATCTGCTGCCGCTATATCAACAATGGTAGGTTCTGCCATCGCTTCCGATTCCCGTACACCTGCTCCCATCACTGCAAAAATTGCCAGGACGCTGATAAGTACCATAACAATCATCTTTTTCATAGGTAAACTCCTTTCTCTGTTCATCTGCCTTCAGCGTATTGCTGAATACAATTCTTTTAGTTGTTTTTTGCCCCCGGTACAGTGCCTATAGAAACACTACACGGAACCAAACCCCATAAACAGCTTATGCTGTACATCATCTGTACCTAACATACGAACATGTCTAACTATCGTCAATTATTTTTTATAATTATTGTAATATTTATTTGATTTATATTAGACATACTATAGACAATTCACTGTTATGTTGACTGAGAAACGTTCCCGTGCGATAGTTTCACCATGAGTCAAGATAATGACAAGATCCATCCGATAGCGGTAGTACAGAGACGTACGGGTCTGTCTGCACATGTCCTGAGAAAATGGGAAGATAGATACGCACTGGTTAAACCCGAAAGAAGCACAAACGGACGTCGCCTCTACTCAGAGAAGGACATTGCCCGGCTCACTCTTCTGTCCCGCGCACTTCGTACAGGCAGGACGATCAGTCAACTTGCAACGGTACCTGATGAGATTCTCATCCAGTACATAGAGCAGGATGAGCAGATAAAATCGACAGACGAGAGCGTTCGGGCGGGGATCAACCCCTATTCCGGAACAAGCACCAGTGAAACACCCTCATTGTCCTCAGATGATAAAACGGTACGGGAGTCAGCTCACCGCTTTCTGATGAACCTCCTTCAGTATCAGGACAATGAGATGGACATGATCCTGCAGGAGAGCCTGCGTCAGCTTGGCAGGTATACAGTTGTAGATCACCTGATTCCGTCGATTATGAGGGAAATCGGCGATGCATGGCAGGACGGCAGGCTGAGAATCAGTCACGAACATCTTGCAACGTTCCGGATGGAGACGTTCCTTGTGAGAATCATCGATTCCATCACCCTGCCGGCACACGCTCCGAGAGCGGTTTCAGCGATCCTCGAAGGGCAGAAACATACACTCGGCACGCTGGCCGCTACGGTATCGAGTTGTTCTTCAGGTTATCGCACACAGTTTCTCGGAGAGATGCTTCCTGCAGAGGAGATCGCCAGTGTCGTTCAGGCGCTTGATGCAAAGGTTCTCATTCTCAGCATCACCTACCCGTTTAGAACAGAGACCCTTGAACGGGAGCTGCAGAACCTTTTGAGGATGATGCCTTCATCCTCAACTGTAATCGCCGGTGGAGATGCAGCTGTTGCCTACCGACAGGAACATCCTGAATCGTCTATAGTGGTAACTGAGAATTTTGCAGGCCTGAGGAGAATTCTCCGGGAAATATATCAGGGCCTTTGACAACCCCGTTGAACAGAGCAGGCCTTCTTCTTCCTCTGTGAGCAGCTGCGTGTTCAGTTCTTCTCCTTCCTGCCCATACGCATGCGCTTCATATCGTTCATCATCTCATCCTCAGAATCAGGGAGCCAATGTCTCTCTCCCTCCTTTCCCAGCAGCCACTCCATGATAAAACCTGTAACAAGAAGGGTGAGCAGGGTAAGTGTGAATCTGGCCAGAGTAAAGGCAAGACCAAGGAACTTCGTCTCCACCAGCAGCTGAGGAATCTTGAGTGCCGCCCAGGAGCCGAGAAAGATCACCATATTATGCACGCTTGCTCCTTTTTTCAGTAGAGCCGCGGCCATGGGAAACGCTATATAGAGTGGGCCGGTGGGAAGAGTTCCCAGGGCGAGGGCAAGAAGCGTCCCGCTCACACCGGAACCTCTTCCCATCCATTTCTGCACCTTATCCTTGGGCAGCCACACATCCATGATCCCCATCAGGATGAATACCGGTGGAATGATAAATACCATCTCCACTGAATATTCAAGCACCTTCTGAGAGGATCGTACAGCTACCTGCGGCGCGAAAGCAAAGAGCGCAAGAAAGATAAGACCAAGGAGAATCGGGAGACGGTACTGTTTAAGAAGCTGCTTCATAGAATCACCCCCATAAGGGCTGCAATTACAAGGGCTGACAGAAAACCTAGAGCATTCCGCAGGAATGCGAACTTACGCCCCAGCACCTTCATCTCCAGAGGAAAGGTTGCAAAGCCCACCATCACAAGAGTGGTTATGAATGCACTGACTGTCATCACGCTTGCCCCGGCTCTCAAGATTGATCCTGCAAGAGGAAAGGCCACCAGAGAAGGGATCAGTGTCACTGCCCCTGCTACAGCAGCTCCGACTGTTGCGGGAAAACCCGCATCCGCCCCCACAAGAGAAGAGATCTTCTCGGGAGTGAGAATACCGAGAGTAAGTCCGACGATCCCCAGGACCGTCAGCAGACTTGCACCTGTTTTACCGAAAGACATCAATGCTACTTTGAGTACTCTCTTCGTTTTCTGCCGGCTTTGCAGGAGAGAAACTGTGAAAGCTGCTCCCGTCATGCCGTATATAATGATCAGTGTGGTCATGGACTCCTCCTAGTTCCTTCTGCCTTGTGTAGTCGTTTCGTAAGTCTCAAGGAGGTACTCAATCGTTTCTTTTCTCCTTCGAACATGCTGGATCCAGATGTCAAGCATGCGCTTCCCCTCATCAGTGATCTCGTACACACGTCTCTTCGGCCCCTGAGAACCCTGTTCCCACGACGAAGCAACAAGAGAGGAACTCTCCATTTTTCTCAGTACCCGGTACAATGAACCGACATTCATCACTTCAGAGGAGAAACCGAAATGCTCAAGCTTCTCCATGAGCAGATATCCGTAGCCCTTTGTATCATAGAGAAGAATAAGCAGTGAGATCTCGAGGAATCGTTCCATCGACTGAGCTCTTCCGTGGCAGTGTCCGTTCATACAGGATCTCCTTTATAACTATCTACTTTTTTACTATATTTAATTTGCATATAGTAGATGAAAACAAGAGCCGGGTCAAGCTGTGTTTCGCTGTTCCGAGTAAAACCTCTCTGTTAAAAAAAGGAAATAAAGGGAATCACCGCTCGCACGACAGCCCTGCACAGAGAGCTGAATCACACAGGTAGATGATCCTGAGGGAGCTATAACGGTCCGTGCGGAAAGAAACAACGGTCAATCTGTCAGTTGAGCACCAGGACGGGAGAGACAGGAGAGCGATGGGCCCCCAGGCACTATCCGCTACTTTTTCTCGTGATAGGTAACCCTACCATCCTCATCCCATGTGATGTGTTCGATACATGAGAAGTACCTGTACTCCTTATATTCTTTGATCTGACCATTGAGGTACCACGAGCGGGAAAGATAGTTGCTGTAGTTTTCACCAATCACCTCTCTTAGCATCATATTGTCTGGAGCAGGTCGCGCCTTGCCGTTATCTTCGTAGTAGAAATAGAAGTGTTTGGGAGAATTGAGACCCTGAATATGCACCACCTGTCCTGCGAATTCGGAGGATTCCGACCACCGGTTCACCTGATAGCGAGGTGACCCTTTATGGTCATAGTATATATCTCCTGCGAAGGTGTGCTTAACATCCCAGTCAGGTTCAATCAACTCGGCTATGACCTGTTCGCCCGTGCGTGAAGCGAACCGTTCTTCACTTGCTTCCTTCCACAGCACCTCATCATCCTCCTGCGGTTTCGTCTCGATTTCAGGAGAAGATTCTGCGACCGGAGAACCATCAGGCGTGGCAGGCTGCACCTGCGCTGTTTCCGTTGCAGAAACTTCAGGCTTCGTCATCTTTTCCTTCCCGAGATAGATATTGAAAGCCTTGACTATACTGCACTCTTCCCGTTTCTGTATTGTCTGTATGGCAGAGAGCATGCTGCTGATCGCAGCCTGTGCATCATCCCACATAACATACTTCTGCACCATGTCTATGGTGAATTCCGCGGCATCCACTGCACCACCGACCCGCTCGGCGATCTTTTCGCCGTACGCCTTCAACTCTCCGGCCGTCTTCGTGACCGCCTGTCGCTTCGCCTCTTCCACATAGGCATCCTTCAGCCCATCCTTCACCTTGGAGAAGGCTTTCTCGGCATACTCCTGCGTCTTTGACTTATCGAGCTTCGGTGAGATGAAGCTGCTGATGATATGATCTTCGATCGCCCGGTTCTCCTGAGAGAATTTCTCACGGATCATAGCGCGCACCTTCTGTCTCATAAGAGCATCGGCAGTGTCTTTGAGAAGATCACTCCAGTTTGCCGTATAGATCTTTTCCATAAGGTTTTCACTGGTGTCCCACATGATGGACGCTGTTTCCGCAAGGTCGGCGGCAGACCACATGACGGTGTTCTTGAGAATCACCCACATGCTTGAGCGGTCTATCTGAGCCTCCTTGTAGTAGTTCACTTTATACTCAGCCTTTATGATCTGTTTTGTCAGCTCAGTGTACCGCGGATCCTCTGCTGAGACGGCACTCCGCTGCGCGTACAGACTCTCCGCGCTCTGCTTCCATTTCCCCTCAAGAGTCTTGAACATATCGAGTTCACTTTGGGTGATGGCACTCACAGGCAGCAGACAGATACTCAGGATACCGATCAACAGAAGGATTCTCTTTTTCTTCATCGCAGATACATACGTAATTCTCTGGTTCATAGCCCACCTCCTTACTGCTGCTCGAGCAGGATCGTCACTTCCTGCTCAGGAGGAAGAGCGAGATCAAGGATCGTACCTCCGTGTCGACCTTGTCCGTTAAGCCACTCCTGTTCGCTTACCCCGGCCTTCAGCAGATACACCTCACCGGGAAGCAGAGTAAAGGTGAAAGCTCCCCGATAGTCACTGACAGTCTCATCCGTGAACACCACCACCTGATCATCCATGGAACTGACGGTATAAACTTTCACAGGAATACCTGCAACCGGCTGAGTTCCGTCCATGACCGAACCCTGTACCGTGACGGCGGGAACCTGACGGTTTTCAGATACCCTGCGAGTATTATCGATCTTGAAGTGATGGACCTTGAGTGTCCGGCTCACCCTGACAACTGTCTCTCCGGTGACGAGATCCCAGTGGTATCCATCCCCGTCATAGACGATTCCCCGGTACTCTCCCTCCGGAAGATCGATCCGATAGAATCCGTTCCTATCCGTTGCTGTATAGTACACGCTTGATCCTGTCACCTCATAATCGTCCAGATCCTTCGAGCCGGATGCACCCCGGATCCGTTTCAGCGGGAAGAAGGCAAGATAGGCCGGGTAGGCATCCTTGTTGAAAATATCCTTCAGGTAAACGCTGCCCCCGAAGCTGCCCCGCGCATTGTATGTACCGAAGACCGTGAAGGGGTCACAGATCGTCTGGTCAGGAGAGACCTCATCAGAGGGCTGGGGAGCAGGAGCCGGTGGGGTCTGCGGCTCTGCTGCTGCCACTTCCTGTGATGCCCTCACCAGCGAGATTACCTCGGCTTCTGTGAGAGGTCTGTCATACAGATGGATCTTACCGATGTCGATATCGCTGTGATACCCGATCGAAGAAGAGGGATGCAGATGGCGGCCGATCACGATATCGCCGCCAGAGGAGGGGATACCTCCGCTGTACGGCCTGTCAAGGATCTTATCCTCGTCAAGATACAGACACAGGCGGTCTTCATCCAGAGTGAGGGTGAGCCGGTACCAGGTATCGAGAGATGGAGTGACTCCACTTCGGAAATACTGTGATGCACGCCCTACTCCGGCTGCCAGCTCATGCGGGGATGAGTCATACGCATAATCCCCTAGTATCTGAAGGCGCATGATATAGGAACGCTGATCGTATGGGACGTCATTGGTCCATTCGATCAGGTACTGATTATCTGCATGACTCCCATCATTGGCCCATGACCTGAACCGGACATCGAAGCTGAAAGTGTACCGGTTGCTCAGGTGAAAGGAAGACGGGTCAAGAAGAGCCCACTGTCGACGTTCTGCATAGAGGGAGAACATCTCATCATCCCCCTGAGCACCCCCGAGCAGACGTATATCGTTAACTCCGATCAGATCCTCTCTTCCTGACCAGTGACCGATCAGTCCTTTGTCGGGAATGCTCTGTTGAGGCGTCTCTGAGGCAGTCTCCCATACTTTGAGATTATCGAAGGCTGCATGCACCTTCTGCTGGGCATAGAAGCCGAACCCGCCTTCAGGATATGCATCATCCATCACAGAGAACACCTCAGTGCCGTTCACATACCCAGTGAACATGTTTCCTTTCATGACCACCCGGAGCATATTCTTCCCGTGAGGAATCACAGCAGGTGAAAAGGTCCATTTCTGAAGCAGTGTGACATTCCCGCCATCAGCCTTGCCCACGACAAAATATCCTTGTGCTGCAATCCAGAAGAAATAGAAATGTCCTGCATCCTCGAGACGGAATATCAGGCCATATCCATGAGTATCCCGGTCCTTCACCCACTGGGTATCAACCTCTATCACACCGTCCTTAAATGGCGTTGACCGCCATGAATACGCATCGTTTCCCTCACTGTAGAATTCATACCGTCCAGTGGTGACCTCCATGCGGGAACCATCCTCGAACCAGCCATGAGAATTGTCAGAAAAAGACTCATCCCAGATCAGTTGAGCCCCGCTCAGACTACCTATGAGCACAACAATCATCAATGTGAGACAGACAGATATATATCGAAACGGATTGAGATACATATAGACCTCCCTTTGCGCAGGCTGAAGAGGAGTACCTCGGGAGTAGAAGATGAAAGAGGAACCACAATACATGCCATGGAATTGAGCATCCCAGGGAGCTTCTCTGATTGCGCATCCTGTACACCTAAAGTATACGGGAAGTGATACCTGATAGCAACAGAAGACTTGGAGACTCCAGCAAACATCTGCCGTGATATCGTGAGTATCAGGAAAAAATCTCATATTTCCATGCATTGTTTACGTTTAAACCACAGCTACATAAACACTACCAAAAAAGTTGTATTTTTTTTCAAAAACATCTTGTAATATTCGATAAAAAATTATATATACATGACCGAGGAGATAAAAAGATGAAAAAGACATTACTCACAATACTGATCGTCATGATCGCGGTGCTTGGTTTGGTTTCGTGTGGGGGAAACAAGGAAGAAGCTGCCGGAACGAATGTATCTGATGGTTCAGAGGACCTGCTCATCGACTTCGAGGTGAACCTCGCAGGCAATGATGCAGACAACTACTTCACGTGGAAGACGAATGTTCGTTACATGGCCGCAGAGGATTCCTATGACTCCGCCTCGGGAGCTTCGGTTGCAGGATCGACTCACTTGTTCATGATGGCTCTGTATGATGTTGAAGGTAAGGTGACGATGAGTTCCGGCCTTCGCGGTCTTTTCCTGTTCGGGGTAAACGGAGCTGATCAGGTTGCTTCAGACAACCTCCATGCAATGAAGAACTCTGACGGGTCCATTACGATCCAGTATGTTCACCGGGGAACAGCGTATCGCTTCGTTACCGACAAGAACGGGGTGCTGTCTCTTCCTGAAACCACATCAGTGAGTCGCAAGATAGGTACTACTGCAAATGAGATCGAACCTGCCTACAGCAGCGATGGAACACCTGCAGGAGTTGATTTCGACAAGGTCTTCTCTTCTGATGCTAAGAACGAGGGAGCCGATGCGGAATCAATGTACTTCTGGGATGGAGACCTCAAGGTTTCCCTCAGTAATGACATACTGAAAATCACTGGCGTGCTCACCTCTGTAGCCCGCTGACACACCATATAGACAGGGGTATTCCTTTCCCCGTCTTTCAACACAGCCACTGGCACGCAGATCAGTGGCTGTTTGTATATTCAATCAGCAAAAACAACCATCTCTACAGCCGTCCAATCACTCTAGAGCACTTCGAGACCGATCTCTTCAAGCATCTTCTTTCCATACTCGATAGACACGGCATACGAGAAACTTGTCTCATGGTCAGGATGATCACCCCGGACGAAGTCACCTCCCTCTTCATCAGGAAGGAATCGTCCTATGACAATTCCTATTACGCGTCCGTCATCCGTATTGATAAGAGGTCCTCCCGCCATTCCGGAATGAACGGCAGTGTCGAAAAGAAAGAGATTCGTGTAGTCCTTCCAAATCAGTTTCGAACTGATCAACGCTCTCTGTACTGCCAGAGCGTGCACATCGCGATGTCCGAAGGGAAACCCGAGACATACCAGAGAATTACCGAGCATGACGTTCTCGACATTACCCAGAAGATGGTCCGGAGTATCAAGCACCACATGCCTGGAGAATTTCAGCAGAGCCGTGTTAGTCGACGGATCAGCCGTAATCACCTCAAGGGGGAGTGCCTGCACCGTCTCTAGACTGAGGGGAAGGAATTCTTCACCAGGACCGGGCCGTCCTGCCATAAGTCCTTCATGATCATCCCCTATCAGATGCGATGCGGTAAGCAGATACCCTCCCTGGTGAGCAATGAAGGCTGTTCCCAGGAAGACGGCTGCATCTTCCTTCTTTCTCAGAAGGTAGAAACATCCTCCCGAATATTTCTGAGCGCTGTGTTTATACATCTGCATTCTCCTTCTTCCTATCATGTTTCTTGAACCGGACACTTGGGGTCTCACCGCTTTCTATCTGGAAGTGACGCGCCTTCAGTTTCCCGGTCTTCAGGGAGAATGTCTGCACGCCGGTATACTCATTCAGCCCTTTCTTGAGGGAAAAGGTGAGAACAAGGAGAACGAGAGCGAAGGGCAGACCCGTTGCGATAACAGCCGACTGCAGTGCAGTAAGTCCGCCGCTGAGCAGCAGAGCTGCGGCAACAACGCCTTCGAGGATCGCCCAGAAGAGACGTTGAGCAACAGGCGGATCAGGGTTGCCTCCGGCTGTAATGATGTCGATAACCATGGAACCGGAGTCCGAGGAGGTGACAAAGAAGCTGATGACAACGAGCACACCGAGTACTGAGAGTACCGGAGTAAACGGAAAATGTTCAAGAAGAAGGAACAATGACAAGGGAACGTTTTCGGTAACAGCTTTTGCAAGCCCTTCCTGTACGAACAGTTCAATATAGAGAGCTGAGTCGCCGAATACAGTGATCCACAGGAACGTGACAAGAGTCGGTATGGCAAGGACGCCCATGAGAAACTCCCGTATTGTTCTCCCGCGAGAAACTCGTGCTATGAACATGCCTACAAACGGAGACCAGGCGATCCACCACGCCCAGTAGAACACCGTCCACCCATTCTGCCATGAGGTATTCTCGTAGGTTTCATTCCATGTCGCTATCTTCGCGAAAGACTGCAGGTAGCCACCGAGATTCTCAAGAAAACCGTTAGCAATAAACAATGTCGGTCCGGCGATGAAGACAAAGACAAGAAGAGCCGTAGCCATCCAGATATTCAGCTCCGACAGTTTCCTGATACCGGCATCCAGACCCCTTACAACCGAGACAGTCGCGATTGAGGTGATACCCGCGATGAGAAGGACCTGAACTACAGGACTCTGCTCGAGACCAATCAGATGGTTGAGACCGGCGTTGACCTGCTGTACGCCGAAGCCCAGGGAAGTCGCAACGCCGAATAGCGTTGCAACAGTCGCCAGGATATCGATAAGATTTCCCCACGCCCCGTTGATCTTATCACCCAGAACCGGATAGAAGATCGAACGGATCGACAGCGGCTGGCCCTTATTGAAACTGAAGAAGGCCAGTGCAAGGGCGACAAGAGCGTACACTGCCCAGGGATGGAGTCCCCAGTGCAGGAACGTGAATTGCATCGCATTCTTCGCTGTTTCTGCTGCCCCGGAAGCAGGAAGAGGCGGTGATTGAAAATGAAACATCGGTTCGGCGACCCCATAGAAGAGGAGTCCGATACCCATGCCTGCGGAAAACAGCATCGCAAACCAGCTGAGTGTGCTGAACTCCGGCTCTGCATCATCTCCGCCGAGTCTGATATTCCCGTACTGACTGAACATCAGATAGAGGATGAACAGGAGGATAATATTCACTGTCAGGGTAAAAAACCATCCTGCATTGGTGGATATCCCGTTAAGAAGAGGATTGAAGACGTTCCCCAGAATCTCATTGAAGAACACCGAAATGATCACGAACCCGATGATCAAAGAAGCTGATGTATAAAACACCACCGGGTGGATATCAAAAATCGGTTTCCGGGTCCTACTGTCTGTATGTTGTTTGATATGAAGCCTCCTACAAGCCCGTGTATCACGAGTCTGTTTGAATGGCAGTGCTCACAGGCACCACCATATGCACCGGAAAGAGTGAGAAATGCGTGGAGAAGCTATACACGGTGATCCCGTGAATCTTTCTCTCACTCTCTTTCGTCCCCTGTAATCGACCAACAGGCCTGAGGTAGTATAGCAGTTTCTCCCGGTCTTTTCATCACGCAATATTCCTCCCGTGGGACTAATGCCTGATTTTCCTTTATACCCGGCTCCTGACCGCCTGCCGTGCAGAATCCTGTCAGGGAACTATCATCGACCGAAGGTAAGATTATCACCGGGATGTGGTGGTCACCACAAAAGAAATAGTCTATGCTTGACCCATCTGATTTCAGGAGCTATCCGTGCAGGACCACCAGACCCACAAGGCACGAGCGATACTGCTCATGCTTCTCTCTGCAGCATTCTTCTCGTTCATGTCGATGTTCATCAAACTTTCGGGCGACATCCCTTCTATGGAGAAGGCTGTGTTCCGCAACCTCGTGAGTCTTATCATCGCCTTTTCGATTCTCAGATACCGCAGGCAGAGTCTGTGGGGAAGTCGGGCGAACAGGAAATTCCTCCTCCTGCGAAGTATTTTCGGAGGCATTGCAATCATCCTCTATTTCTACAGTATCGACCACCTGATCCTCGCAGACTCTGCAATGCTCAACAAACTGAGTCCCTTTTTCGTTCTCCTGTTTGCCGCGATATTTCTGAAGAACCCGATCAGACCCTTCCACCTCCTCTCTCTTTTCTTCGCCATGGCAGGTGCAGTGCTCATCATCAAACCGGGCTTCAACTTCACTTCACTTGCCCCTGCAATCGCAGGTCTCACTGCCGCCTTCATGGCCGGCATAACCTACACGATCATCAGTTACCTTGGTGGTAAAGAGAACAGCTATACCATCGTCTTCTTTTTTTCGCTCGTATCTACGATCATCTGCCTGCCGTTTCTCTTCTTTGATCCGGTCATGCCCACCTTCACACAACTGGTCTTTCTCATTCTTGCAGGCTCAATGGCCGCCGGAGGACAGATACTGCTCACCGCATCCTACAGGTTCGCACCTGCAGGCGAGGTGTCCATCTATCAGTATTCGCAGATCGTCATCTCGAGTATCCTTGGTATCTTCGTTTTCTCAGAGCTGCCTGACTATCTGAGTATCATCGGCTATATTCTCATTTTCACAGGCGGCTACCTGATGTACCTGAGAGGGAGAAGGTTCTCTCCCCGCGCACCTTCTCAGGACTCAGGACACACAGCCGGCAGCCATTGAGATCTCCGGGGTCAGGGAAGCACTGTCACCCACACACGCACATCATGAGGCGCAGCTGTGGTTCCACCGAAATACGGATAGGAAAGATACTTGGTCCTATCCGAAAAGGATCGGTTTTTCGGGAACTCGACTGTGGTTGATTTGAAGGTGAAACGGTACAGGTCATCTTCACTTGTTATGTACCCGATTCCGCTTTCACTGAGCTCAAGCTCTCCGAGCACTTCACTCCTACGCTGTCCATCTATATAGGCATAGGCAAGAATTTCAAGTCGGTCACCATACCATCTCCAGCCGAAACGTGCAGACCATTCGTGAATGGCTGAAGACGAGCCCTCCGCAAAACCGAACAGTTTGTTGATATCACTCTGATCAGCACCGATATCATAGACAGCGGAATCATCAAAACGGAATCTGAAGGAGACTGTATCCGCTCGTATGTAGGTGAAAAAGTCATGGTTTGAGTAGTGACTTCCCTTTGGAACCGTATAGAGGGCCTCTTCCCCGAATTCATTAAAAAGGGTACATGAGACGGCAAGCAGAACGAGACACAGGGAAATTATTCTTCGTAAGGCTCTCATGTATTCACTATACATCCTTCTGTGTTGCAAAAGAAGCGGGAAAACACTGATAACCCTTTGTTTACAGGTCACCCGAATGTCTGGTATCGTGTAGCACTACAAGGAGCACGAGATGAGAGCACTTCTGCTTGAAGGATTGAACTTCTATCCCACCGAAGACGAAATGAGAAGACTGAGGGAGTCCTTTCCTTCGGTGAATTTTACCGTACGGAAACGAAGAGACTATGACGCTTCCGATATAGCCTCGTTCGATATAATCATGGGCTTCCCGCGGGCAGAGGACCTGAAACAGGCGACCAGTCTGAAGTGGCTGCAGACACCGAGTGCCGGAGTGGACCAGTTTGCCGACACCACTATCTTTTCACATCCACATGTAATCTTGACCAAGGCCTCGGGGACCTATGGGAGACAGATCGGTGACCATGTTATCGGGTTCATCATCGCTCACAATCACAGTTTCCTCACTCACCACGAAAACATGAAACAGAGAAAGTGGCAGCTGATATTCCCGCAGAAGGATCTTCGCCACTCAACTGTCGCCATCATCGGATTCGGAGATCTGGGCAGGCAGATCGCACGCAAGAGCAAAGCCCTTGATATGGAAGTGCTCGTAATCAGAAAAAGGGAGATGGAGGGAACACAACATATTGTGGACACTTTCTTTACTGCCGACAATATCCATGAGGCTATCGGGAAGGCAGATTATGTGGTTCTGGCGGCTGCAGGGACACAGGCGACCCATCACCTGATCGATTCTTCCATGATCACCCACATGAAACAGGGCAGTGTCCTGATAAATGTGGCAAGGGGATCTCTTGTCGATGAAAAAGCTCTCATTGGTGCCTTAGAGAGTCATCACCTTGGCGGTGCATACCTTGACGTGACCGAACAGGAACCTCTTGACCCTGAAAGTCCTCTTTGGCTAATGGAGAACGTCCTCATCACCGCCCACTGCTCAGGGTTATCCCGTAATTCGAGCTCTCTGGTCTATGAACTGTTCACCAGAAATCTCACCTCCTTTCTTACCGGTCAGGAGATGCAGAATGTCGTGGATTTCTCACAGGGCTACTGAGGCCGAATCCGTCCGGGGGGGACATATTTACCCAATCTTTATCTACCTCTCATTGCCTTAACATCTTTGTGTGAGTACATTAAGCCTATAAAGACCTAAGAGAGGAGGCTTTCATGGAAACAAAAGATACAGACAAGATCGTAGAAGAAGCTGCAGAGAAAGTAAAAAAGACTTCACGTAAGGCATCAGATTCCAGCAGCAGGAATACACCTATTGAAACGGAAACTGATGGAGTTCAGGTCGAACAGGCCCACTGGGATGATCAGACCATCAACCTTCCCTACTATGATAATCATGCGATAACAGCTCTGATACTGGCGGTACTGTCGGTCGTCGCTCCGTTCCTTGCGTTCGGACTCGGAGGTATTGTAGGACTGACTCTCGGCATCATAGCACTGTACCAGGTAAAACAGTCACTCAAGATGTTTGAGAACTCGATGACACAGACTTCCAAGATTCTTGCGATCATAGGAATCATACTGTCTGTGATTGCAATCGGTATTGCTGTCACCTTCATGATCTCAGCTGCATGGCATATGTATGAGCTCTTCGAACCTTCACGGCTGACCTTCGGACCTCGTTTCACCTACTATCACCGGACTTTCTAAACGAAGCGTGAATAAAAAAGTCGGAGGGCTATCTGAACTGAATCATTCAGTCCGGACAGGCCCTCCTTCTATGTTTGATATATACCCTGTTTGAGGTTATTTGATTCTATCTTTAGCAGCAGTAAGGAGTTCAGCAAGTTTGGCTGACGGATCCTTGAACTTTGAGAGGAAGATCATGGCTGCAATGATGTACGGCTTGTAGGATGCTTCCTTGTAGAGAGGCACACGGTAGCGCTCGAAGACCGAGGCTTCCACTTCGCCTTCCTTACAGCTCACTCCTGTGATATCTGCAGGCAGACAGTGCATGTACAGGGCCTTTCCGTCTTTGGTTGTCTTCATCAGCTCTTCAGTGCATTCCCATTTCTTGTATTCCGCGTTATTCAGGAGACACCGTTTCTCAAGGTCTTTGAGTTCATCGAACTTCCCTTCCGAAACGAGCTGAGTCCTCTCTTCCATCACAGCAAAGGGAGCCCATGACTTCGGATAGACAATGTCTGCATCCTTGAAAGCCTCTTCCATGCTGTTCACCTTCTTATAGGAACCGCCTGAAGCTTCGGCATTAGCCTGTGCGACTTCTTCCACCTCTTCCATCACATTGTAGCCTTCCGGGTGAGCGAGCACGACATCCATACCGAAACGTGTGAAAAGGCCGATGATTCCCTGAGGAACGGAAAGGGGCTTGCCATAGGAAGGAGAATAGGCCCAGGTCATGGCTACTTTCTTTCCCTTGAGGTTTTCGACTCCGCCGAAATGGTTGATGACATGCAGCATGTCAGCCATCGACTGGGTCGGGTGGTCAATGTCACACTGAAGGTTCACGAGAGTCGGGCGCTGTTCAAGAACGCCGTCTTCGAATCCTTCCTGAACGGCAGCTGCAACCTCTTTCATGTAGGTGTGCCCCTTGCCGATATACATGTCATCTCTGATGCCGATAATATCTGCCATGAAGGAGACCATATTGGCAGTCTCTCTGACAGTTTCCCCATGGGCTATCTGAGAAGTCTTTTCATCAAGGTCCTGCACTTCGAGACCGAGCATGTTACATGCACTGGCGAAGCTGAAACGGGTACGTGTGGAGTTGTCCCGGAACACGGAGATGCCGAGTCCGCTGTCGAACACCTTCGACGAGATATTGTTCTCTCTCATCGCTCTGAGAATTTCTGCTACCTGAAAGGTTGCAGCGATCTCATCATCACTCTCTTTCCATGTGTGGAAAAAATCATTCAGGTACATATTGTCGGTCTCAAGGTTCTTGAGAGCCTCTATCATACCCTTGATCTCAGATACATCTTTCATAATTCCTCCGGGGTTTATTGTAAGTTCACCGGCAGTATATCATGGAGAGATGGAGAAGTCTATCTTTTTTGTTGCATTTTGTTGCACAACAGCAGGAAGAACTTTCCACTGACACACTACCTTCCACTGGTAATAGAACCTTATACTGAGGGCCTGAATACAATTCAGGCCCTCCTGTTCTTCACGAGATTTTCCCCAGTTCCCTAAGGATTTTCTCAGGAGTGAATGGCCAGGTACGGATCCACACCCCTACTGCATCGTGGATCGCATTGGCAAGTGCCGGAGCGGCTCCGTTCGTTGCAATCTCACTTATCGATTTAGCTCCATAGGGACCGAAATCATCGTCTTCGTCGATCAGGACCATCTTGAAGTCTTCTGGCTGCTCATTCACCATCGGCACCCCGTATCGGGTGAAATCGGGTGTGAGACACACGCCTTTCTCATCCAGAACCATCTCTTCATAGAGGCTGTGACCGATCGACTTCTGTGCTGCACCGTACATCTGACACAGAGCGAGTTCAGGATTGATCGGAGTACCTGCGTCCTGCAGACCGTAGAATTTCTGTACCTTGATTTCTCCTGTCCTGATGTTGACCGCGACTTGAGCAAAGTGGGCACCATAGGGGATCGCAGCATCATTCGTGACAAACGAGCCGTAACCGACAAGCTGTCCACGCCCTACTCCAGTGGTAGCATCATGAGAAAGAGTCAGATAAGTCAGTTCTTTTCCGGTCTTTTTGCTCACGACCTTGCCCGGATCCTGAAGTTCGAGATCAGATTCATCCTCCTCCATCTGCAGGGCCGCTTCTACGAGAATCTTTTTCTTGAGATCCTGTGCCGCTTTCAGAGAAGCGTTTGCTGAGAAGTAGGTTCCACTGGAAGCATACGCCCCGGTGTCAAACATCGTGTTATCTGTGTCTCCAGAGAGAATGGATACTTTATCCATCGGCAGTCGAAGAATTTCACAGACGATTTTTACGCTGATCGTATCAAGACCGGTACCGAGGTCACTTCCACCGCTGTGGATCATTGCGGTTCCGTCGGTGTTCAGCACTACGTCACAGGTGGAGTGGTCGAGTCCGGGCAGACCCGATCCCTGCTGGATCATGGCAAAACCTTTCCCGATATGCCACTCAGGATCCTCACTGCGTTCCATCACTCCCCAGTTGATCATTTTCGCACCCTGATCGAGTGCTTTTCTCAGACCGCAGGAACCGACCGGAACGACTGTTCCTTCTCTCCCTTCGCCCAGACTTTTGAGAATCTCAAGCATGTAGCCTTTCTCGACATGGTTCATTTTCACGATCTCGAGAGGGTCCATGGTGAGTTCTGCAGCAAGTTCCCCGATCGCCGTCATCAGGGCATAGGTCCCTTTGGGTGCCCCATATCCCTGATATGCGCCGGTAGGCGGAATATTAGTATAATAGGTGGTCACATCAAACTTCATATTCGGAGCCTTAAGCAAAGGAAGAGTCTTCGAGCAGGCATTCATGGGCACTGTGAGACAGTGGTTGCCGTAAGGTCCTGTATTGGCTCTGACATCCATGTATACCGAAGTGATCGTTCCATCCTTCTTTGCACCGAGCTTCACCTTCATCTTCATTACATGACGGGTGGAGTTTGCGATGAATTCCTCTTCACGGGTGTTGCGGTAGTAGATAGGTTCCTTCGTTATCCAGGTCGCATACGCAACTACGTCTTCGACAAGGATATCCTGTTTGCTTCCATAGCCGCCTCCCACTTTCTCCTTGATCACGTGAATCTTGTTCTCGGGAATCTGACAGACACGTGCAACGATGCGTCTCAGATGGAAGGGCACCTGTGTTGAGGCATGAATGACCAGGCGGTCATTATCTATCTTGGTAAAAGCGAGGTGAGGTTCAAGGGGCGTGCACTGAACCTGAGAACTCTCATAGGTCCGTTCGATGACCACATCTGCTTCACTGAATCCTGTGTCGACATCTCCGATCGATCCATGAGCGGCTGCTGCAACATTATGCCGGTTATCAGCATGGAGAGGGAACGGATAGATGACCTTCCCTTCCCGTTCATCCACTCCCCTGTTGTACTCTTCAAGGTTGTCCGGCTCTCCGCTGAGATACTCCGCCTTGCCGTTCTGAACGATGGGAGCATCAGCCGCCATCGCCTCATCGACAGTAAAGACAGGCTTCAGCACCTCATACTCGACTTTGATCAGTTCTCTGGCGGCTTTCGCCTGCTCTTCAGTGCGGGCGACTATCGCAGCAACACGGTCTCCTACATGCCGGACCTTTCTGTTGAACAGCCGGCGGTCATAGGGCGAGGGTTCGGGATTCCCCTGACCTGCCGCCATATAATAGACATCGGGACAGTTGAAAGCAGTTATGATAGTGACAACACCAGGAGCCTGTTCAGCTTCTGTGGTATCAATCGAGTTGATATAGGCATGCGCATGAGGTGAGCGGAGCATGATAAGGATGTTCGCGCCAACCTCTACACGGTCCTCTACGAAACTCTTCCAGCCCGCGACGAGCTGGCGCCCGTCGATCTTCGATTTGACCTTTCCCACGTAGGTGAGATTCTCCCGAAACTCCGGAGCAATCTGTGTCTCATAGACACCCTTCTCCATCTTCTCCTTTGCAAGCCGCACGGCCAGGAAATAATGCTCGTACCCTGCATCACGGATGAAGATCGAGGAGAGGACTTCTTTGATATCCTCTCTGGAGGGATTGTCATTATGTTCAAGGAGCCAGGTCAGAAGAAGCGCTGCGGCAGGTGCATTGTATGCTGACTGGACAACTCCAGCATCTATCATGGCCTGCTGGACTGCGTTGAGTTCACCCTTCACGCTGAGCGAGTGGGCAGTTCGAATAACAGCTCCCTCGGCAAGAGCCGCGAGCATCAGGTTCGCATAGACGGGAACATCGTTCACGATGACAGTATCGCTGCCGGCAAAACCTTCCGCATCATCACTGTCTCTGACACTGATGCATCCGAACTCGCGCAGCATCTGCAGCAGTGTCTCTTTGCCTCGTACACTATAGGTATGTGGTCGCCCATCTATCGTACAATGAATGATCATGCCTTTCCTCCCTTTTCGGCAAGGGCAAGTCCCTTGCGGTACAGATCAGCAACCGTAGAACTGAGAAGATACTTCTTATAGGAAGCACTGCCGGTCACGTCGCTTGTGAAGGCGACTTCGCTGCCCACCATCATTGCAGCATCCTCCGGTTCCAGGAACTGACCGTCATTGATGCCCTGTTCAACCCCTTTCAGACGGATTATGCCGGTTCCTTTCACGGCCGCAGCTATCCGGACTTCCTTGAGAGTTCCCTCTTCGACCTGTGCGCCGAAAGCAATAGTGATCGCAGCGTTCCCGTGTGCAGTTCGTGCAAATCGCTGGTTCAGAACAATCCTGTCCTTTCTATTCAGTTCCACCGCAAGAATCAGTGAGTCGGAAAAATGGTCCATGAACTCATGATATTCTCTCAGCGGGATATTCTCTTCATTGTAGGTACCGTCAACCGAAATGTCCGCAATGATCAGTCTCGCCTTGGCTGCAATCAGAGTTGGCAGCAAATATGAATCATCACGCAGATTGGCCACGTTACCCCCGATCGTTGCCATGTTCGCTCTCGCGAACGAAGCGCAGAATCCTGCAGCTTCTTTCAGGTATGAGGGAACCACCTCGCTGTGCCGAATAGAGGTGAAGGAACTCATCGCACCGATGTGCACGACTCCGTTCACCTTCTTGATGGTGTCCAGACCAAGATTCTGGAGGGAGACGAGATTGGTGTAGTTCATCCTTGAGCCCAGCCTCATGATCTCGGTTCCACCAGCTATGACGCCGCTGCTGTCCTTCCCTCTTTGAAGAGTCGTCAGCACCTGTCTGATACTTTCACCTCTCACAAACTCACTTATCATACTCGCTCCTTCCTGTGTGCTTTTCCAAGCAGGCTTTCACTGATCCTATTCATGTTCTCTACTATCGTTTCTTCATCGGCACCTACAAGCATCCCGTTCTGCACGACGACTCTCCCGTTCACGATTGTATAATCCACCTGGTGGGAGTATCCACTGAACAGAAGGGCTGCAACGGGATCACTGAGACTCCCTGCATATCCGAGTGTGTGCACATCAAATGCCGCGATGTCGGCTACCCAGCCCTCTTCAAGCTTCCCGATTCTGTCATAGCCCAGCAGCTTCGCACCATTGACGGTCCCCATTGTAAATGCCTGACGGGCATTCAGAGCATCTGCTCCCTTCATGACCCTCTGCAGCAGCAGTGCGTTCCTCACCTCACCAAGCATATCGGAGGAGTCGTTTGATGCAGATCCGTCAACAGCGAGTGCGACATTGATCCCGCGTCCCAGCATCTCTTTCACACGACATATCCCGGAACCGAGTCTCATGTTGCTGCTCGGGCAGTGGGCTATGTGCGTCCCTGTATCCCGCAGCAGATCAAGCTCATCATCATTGAAGTGAATACCATGGGCATAGAACACATCATCGCCTATGAAATCGCACTCCTCCATGAGGGCAAGGGGACGTTTCCCGTACATCTGGATACAGAAATCATTCTCGTCAAACGTCTCGGCCAGGTGCGTATGGAGCCGGACCCCATGAGCACGGGCCAGATGTGCTGTCTCTTTCATCAGGTCCTTGGTCACACTGAACGGTGAGCAGGGTGCAAGCACAATCTTCTTCATCGAGTCCTCTGACGGATCGTGGAACTCACTGATGACCCGTTCACTGTCCTTGAGTATCTCTTCATCGCTCTGAACGACCGAATCAGGAGGTAGCCCTCCATCCTTCTTGCTCAGTGACATGCTGCCCCGGGTAGGGGAAAAACGGATACCCACCTCACCGGCTGCACGGAACTGCATCGCCATGATATCGCCACCGAAGTTTCTCGGGTAGAGGTAGTGGTGGTCGGTACTGAGGGTGCATCCGGTCTTGAGCAGTTCGCTCATCGCCGAGAGCGACGAGTAATAGAGAGCTTCCTCATCAAGATACTTCCACACATCATACAGATGCACAAGCCAGTCGAACAGTTCAACATTCTGAACAGCCGGGATATTCCTGGTCAGTGTCTGATAAAAATGGTGGTGGGTGTTGACAAGGCCCGGAATAACCACATGGCGGGAACAGTCGATGACACGGGCATCTGCCGGTATCGGCTGTGTTCCAGTCGGAACGATCCTGCTCACACGGTTTCCCGTGATGAACAGATCGGTATTGAACTGCGCATCGGCCGCAGGATCGGTTACGAGACAGAATATGTTCTGCAGTACAATCATCAAGAATCCTCCCTTTCCATCATCTTATTCCCGGCAGGTCAGGTGATGATCATTCCCTGAGCTCCGGTAGCGACTTCCGTTAGAAAGTGTGCCAGCATTCGGCGTGTCGAGAGACGTCTGTAGGTGGGCATCGCATGGGGAGAGAGAATGGCATCATACGCATCCAGGAACTGTTCAAGAACAGAATGGATCTCTTTGACGTTCTTCCCTTCAAGCAGCTTCTCCACCTCTGACGAACGGGCAACCTTAGGTCCACTGGCACCGTTGGCACTTCTGAAGTCCTGAATGAACCCATCAGCATCAAGGGTGATGGCAGCAGAGATGCTCAGTTTCGAAATGGCATTTGCCTTTCTGGTTCCTATCTTGCGGTACCAGACATGAGAATACTCTTTTTCGGGAAGAGGTATTCTCACTTCCAGCAGCAGCTCGTCATCTTTGAGGACGGTCTCCTTCGGACCCGTGATGAATTCATCAAGCAGCAGTGTTCTGGAACCGGTAGCACTCACAAGAGTCACCCTGGCATCCATCATGATCAGAGGGACGGGCAGGTCGGCCTTTGGTGAGGCGTTGCATACATTCCCTCCTATGGTCGCAAGGTTTCTGAGAGATTCAGCTCCCATCAGGCTCGCAGCCTTCTTGACAGCATAGGGAACTGACGGGTCATCCTCAATGGCGTGACAGGTAGTACCGCTGCCGATGACGATCTCATCTCCATCCCGTCTGATATATTTCAGCTCCTCCAGAGAAGAGATGATCATGACTGGCCACGGAAACGAGGGTATTACCCCGGTTCCTCTGCGGTGCATCACCATCAGGTCGGTCCCTCCGGCCAGAGGTTTTGCTCCCGTCTCTTTTCGTATTCTCAGGGCCTCTTCGAGAGTCTGCGGGATATAACTGGTCTCTACCATAGTCCTTCCCCCCTTTCGCTTGCGAGTTTGATGCTCTCCACGATGAGATCATACCCTGTGCAGCGGCACAGGTTGCCGGCGATGCCGAGCCGAATCTCTTCTTCGGTGGGTTTCGCGTTCTTGCTGAGAAGGGACTCGGCTGCGATGACCATGCCGGGAATACAGAATCCACACTGGACTGCTCCCCCGTCTGCGAAGGCATCAATGATCGTCTTGCCTCTGTCGGTATCCCTGAGACCTTCGATCGTCATAATCTCCTTACCCTTCACAGCACCTACCGGTACCATACAGGTGGTTATGAGACGTCCGTTCATCAGTACCGAGCAGGCTCCGCACTCCCCTTCCCCACAGGCCTCTTTCGTACCGAAGAGTCCAAAATCTTCCCTGAGGACGTCCAGAAGACGCTTCAGGGGGTCACAGGTGATAGCTACCTCATTATTGTTCAGAGTAAATCGAATCTCATCTATCATCACATCATCTCCATCAAGATTTCCGGCGGTACAGGAATCGAACGGATCTCCTTGCCGACAGCACGGCTCACTGCATCGATATATGCCGCAGAGGCACCGTTGAATACCAGCTCCCCCATTCCCTTCGCACCGTGAGGGCCGAACTCGTAGGGGTTATCAACCAGTGTACACACCTGAGAAGGGAAGTCCATGCTGGTAGGAATGATATAATCGGACAGTCCCGTCTGTTTGAACCCTGTCTTCGAACTGAAGTCGAGTTTCTCCATAGCCGCATAGCCAAGCGATTGAGCTATGCCGCCATTGATCTGACCCTGAACGATCAGTTCATCTATGGCGACACCCACATCATGACTCGACCAGATACCTTTCGTATTGACTTCAGTCGTGAGCGGATCCACTTCGACTTCGATGACGCAGGCACCCCATCCGTAGCCGATGTAGGCATCACCCTGGAAGGTCGACTGGTCCCAGGGGAACCCCGCAGGATGGTTATACTCTTCCTCGACGACAATCTCCTTCCCATCAACCCACTGCTCTTTCAGCTTTGCAGCTGAACGCTGGGCTATCTCACCGACGATCATCGTAGACCGGCTGGCAACGGTGGGTCCGCTGTCACTTACCACAGAGGTGTCGGGTTGGGGATACCGTACTCTCTCAAGTTCGATACCCAGTTCATCAGCTACTATCTTTGTCAGTGCGGTCTGAAAGCCCTGTCCCATCTCGGTCGAACCGATCAGAATGTCTACGGTATCGTCACTGTTCTTTCTGAGTCGCACCCGAGCCTTGATGATCATCTGCTCACCGTTACCGGTGAAGGCGCCTCCATGATTGTAGAATGAGATACCCACGCCTTTAAGAGATCCCGGCGCATATTGTTTCGCTTTCTCAAGATATCCACTCTCATCAAGCACCTGCTGAGCCATCTCGGGAAGAACGACCGTCTCGTAGATATGACCGTTCGTCACGGTAACATCTCCCTTCTTGAGGAAATGCCTCTTCTTGAGCTCAAGTGGATCCATACCGAGCTGAGTGGCGATGTGGGCAAGATGCGTTTCGACGGCAAACAGGGTCTGCGGCGCTCCGAAACCTCTGAAGGCATCACTCGGGAAGGTATTGGTCGCGACCGCGCGACCTCTCACCCGGGAATTGGGGATATTGTACACCCCTGTGGCATGGAAGACCCCTCTCTGGAGGACGACATACGAACAGCTCTCGTAACCGCCTGCGTTATACACAACGTCCACATCCATGGCAGTGATGTTCCCATCCTTGTCAACCGCTGTTCTGAAGTGCGTCCTGCTCGGGTGTCGTTTTACCGAATAGGCACTGTCCTCATGCCGGTCGAAGATAAGCTGGACAGGTTTCCCTGTCACATAGGCTGCCACGAGCAGAGGTCCGGCAAGAACATCGGGGAAGTGTTCTTTCCCTCCGAAGGCTCCTCCTGTGACACTCTGACGCACGATGATATCCTCATAGGGACGATCAATAAGGGACGCTATGGACTTACGGACATAAAACGGGCACTGTGCACTCACATATATGACGAACTTATCCCCCTCCGGCATCGCAATAGCGCCATTGGTCTCGAGGTGGACATGTTCCTGCCAGCCGGTGTTGATCTCTTCCTCGAAGATCCTGTCGCTGCCAGCGAATATATCATCGACATCACCCTTTTTAATGGTGAAATCACAAAAACAGTTATCCTCACCGACAAAGGCTCCACCCTTGCAGGCAAGGCCGTCCTCTATAGTGACGGCATACTCGGTTTCCTCGTAGGAAATCGCAACCTGGTCAACAAGGTCCTGAAGGACCCCCCTGTCGGGCCCTACGATCAAAGCAATCGTCTCACCGATAAAGCGAACCTCGTCCTCGGCGAAACAGCGATAATCGCTCTTGATCATGTTCAGCTGGTTCTTTCCCCCCTCGGGGATATCCTTTGCTGATATGAAAGCATACCCGGAGGGGAGTTCTGGAACCGTGATTTCGAGAATCTTTCCCCGAGGAACGGTAGACCGGACCATCTTCGCATAGATCATATCATTAAAAGTATAGTCAGCTATATACTGTGTACGTCCTGAGGCTTTGGCAATGGCGTCTACTCTTCTCGTAGGCTTTCCGATTGACTTCTGTTGCATCAAGCACCCTCCTTAAGTCTCATACATCGTGAGAGCAATATGCTGTGCAGTCTGCTTGTATGACCTACGCTGTATTACTCGGCACAACTCTGCATGGCACCGCACAGTATATCTCAATAACCTTACATTGGCTAGCGAGTTTCCCGCAGGCGATACGGCGTTGCAGTGGAACAACCGCTCATCCTGCGCTGTCGTCATACAGAGTTCTCCTGACATGACGCTCTCAGATCTTCGGCTTGACCGTTTTCATGTTACATCTGTTTACAGATTGTCTTCACCGGCATCGAGAGGCACAGCAGCACCTGCCCGGCTCATATCGTCCCGGCCACTTACAGTACCTGATTCTGCACCAGTCCTTTGCCCGATGCAGAATCAGGCAGACTATCTCAAGGGCACAGCCCTTGAGAAGTCCATTATCATTACGCTCTGCTGTCCAGCGTGTACGGCAGCATCGCATAGAAGGCCGCACAGATCTCGAGGTCATCAACGCGAGTGATCTCATTAGGTGCGTGCGCCTGATTCTCGTCTCCGGGTCCGAAACCGATTGCGGGAATCTTGTGTCTTCCTGTGGTAGCCACCAGGTTCGTACTGAAGGTCCACTTATCGACAACCGGGGCCGACCCGTACAGTTTCGTGTAGGCTTCCACACCGCTGGTGACAAGATAGTGGTCCTCATCGATCTTCCATGTCGGGAAGTAGAGTTCCTGATGATAGTCTTTCTGTGTCCACCCAAGCTTCTCATAGACAGGCATCTCGACGATGATATCATCCTTGCTGTCACCGGTAGCCTTTGAGACATACTCCTTCACCTGATTGATGGCAAGATCGGCATCTTCACCCCAGGTGAGGCGTCGGTCACAGTACAACATAGCATAGTCAGGCACAGCACACTGGCTCGGACCCTTCACATCCATCTGAGACACGGTGATTGTTCCCTTACCGAGGAAGTTTCCCTCATCGGGCTGCAGGTCTTCGTTGAGCTGTTCAATGGCCAGAGCCGCCTTGCTTGCCTTGTATGCTGCCGAGACTCCTCGCTCAGGAGCCGATCCGTGACAGCTGATCCCCTTGAGGAAGACTCTGATCTCCATACGTCCGCGGTGTCCACGGTAGAGACGGCAGCTGGTAGGTTCGGTACTGACAATGAGTTCCGGTTTGAACTTCTCTTCTTCGATCAGATATTTCCAGCACATCCCATCGCAGTCTTCTTCCATGACGGTGAACGTGAAGTAGATGCTGTAATCACCACCGTACCCGAGTTCCTTGAGGATACGTCCTGCAGTGATCATCGAAGCAGCGCCGCCCTTCTGGTCACTCGTCCCGCGGCCTTTTACCAGGCCATCAGCGATCTCTCCACTGAATGGATCAAAATCCCAGTTATCGAGATTACCGACTTCCACCGTGTCGATGTGTGCATCGAACGCAATCGTCTTCTCTCCATAACCCACGCGGCCGATAACCGACCCGAGCCCATCGATTCTCACTTCGTCGAAACCCGCTTCTTCACAGAGGCTCACGATAAGACGGCATACATCCTCTTCCTTGCTGCTGTACGATTTGACCTGAACCATCTTTGAAAGGTTCTGTGCGGTGTACATCTTGTATTCAGCAGCCTTTGCTCTGATCTGTTCCTGAATTCCCATCTCTATATTCTCCTTATCCTGTATCATACTTTCCCACGATCCCGTGGTGTTGTTCTTATCCTGTGAGGCAGTCGATCGCTCAGTGAGCTTTGATCGTATCAACCTTTTTCCATATCCGCCTGCCGACCTCGGCTGCCTTCGCGTAGATCTCATTGACATCGAAATCAAAGGCTCTGCCGTCCATCACCATGTTCCCGTTTATCATTACAGAATCAACACTGTTGCTGCTCATGCCCCATACGAGATGGGTCGCAAGGTTGTCGTCCTCCAGCGGTGTCGGTGACCGATAGTCCATGATGGTGATATCAGCCTTATACCCCGGCGCTATCTTTCCGAACTTTTCGGAGAACATCGACTCAAGGAGGAGGTTGCCCCGTGAGAGCACTTCCACAAAGTCCGAAGGCCACCATGAGAGACCCATGTCCCGGTGTTTGAAGAAGGCTATCTTGATCTCCTCGAACATGTTGCCACCGCAACCATCGGTTCCGAGCACGAGATTGTTCAGGTCCTGCAGACGGGTGAAGTACCCGACATTGTTATTCATGTTGCTTCTCGGGTTATGGGCGAGGAACGATCCTCTGGCATTGAGGGTCTCCACCTCTGAATCATTCAGATGAAGGCCGTGTACAAGCAGGGACTTCTCGCTCAGCAGTCCAGCTCGGTCAAGTCTCTCCACGATATCCTGATGATACAGGTGGTGTGAATGGGCAACATCATAGCGGTCTTCCGCAATGTGCAGATGGATCCCCCGACGGGTAGTGTCCACAGCATCCTTCATCAGCTCGAGAGAAGCATCACACAATGTGAAGGGAGCGTGACCGCCGACCATCGCCTCAACCATCTGATACTCACCTCTTGCACGGCCGGCATCGACACTGGCGGCAAAGGAGATGTTCTCCAGAGCGCCCTGACGGGCTTCTTCAACCCCGCCATTTCGATTGGTCATCTCATAGCAGGTAGCACCTCTCAGACCGGTCTCCCTCATACCCTGTGCGATCACTTCCAGTGAACCGGAGATGAAAGAGGGGGAAGCATGGTGGTCCACAACTGCTGTCGTGCCCGCCGAAATGGCATCTATCGATGAGATCAGGGATGAGTAATACAGAGCCTCCTCATCGAGTGCACGGTCAAGTCTCCACCACCATTCCTTGAGGATCTGTATGAAGTCACTCTGAGGACCGCTTGAGACCAGCATTCCCCGGGAAAGCCCCGAATAATAATGATGATGCGAGCAGACCATACCGGGCATCACGGACTTCCCTTCCAGCTCATACACCTTTGCTTCCGGGTACCGGGAGGCAAGGTCCTTACCTACCTCCTTGATAAGGTCATCTTCGATGACGACATCAACACCTCTCGTCACCGAGTAGGGGCTTGTCGTCTGCAATACATTTCCATTCCTCAATACGACTATCGACATAAACTCTCCTTCTAAAGATCCACTGAGCCGAGCAGATATGAGTGGTTGCTCACAACTTCATGAATGATCGCCTTCACTTCCTCACTGACACCTTCGCCTTCGAGTTCATCTTCACCTATAGAGAGGACCGACAGGTTTCCGTTCTCCCTTACAGTGACCTTCTCACCCTGGACAAGGAAGCCTGAGTTCGTAGAGGTCTCGAAATCCCGCTCGAGGCTGAAGAGGGTCAGCTTATCCTTATAGGGTGAACCCTGATGCGGGCAGAACGTACCGCAGTTACCACATTCGTTACAGAAGGCATCAAGGTGAACGATCTGGAACGGATTTTCGAACAGGTCGTTCCTGTCTCTCAGATCAATGGCTACATTTGCACGGTTGGGACACACATCCACGCACTTATTACAGATGTAGGAACACTCCATACACCTGATGGATTCCCGGGTCGCGAAGGCCTCGATTGAAGGCTTGACCGGTATCGAGTGTTCGAGGGTACTCTTCTTGCTTCGTATCGTCGAGAAGAAAGCATCCTCTGCAGCTTCAAGCTCGGCAAGCTCCTGCGCGGAAAGCTCTTCCTCTTCCTCTTCATCGTGGTGGTGTTCGTGATCGTGAGTGCAGTCGCAATCGTCATCATCAGAACACTCGCATTCATGTTCGTCTGCATCCTCATACCCGCTGAGCACTCTGTCGATAGCGGATTCGACTGCCTTGCGGCCACTGGCAATACACTGCACCACTGTCGAAGGTCCTGTTGAAGCGTCGCCGATCACATACACATCCTCTATGTCACTCATCAGAGTGTCTCTGTCGGCCGCAGCCCAGCCCTTATCATTGAGAGGAAGTCCGAAGGAATTCAGACGTTTCCCGTCCACCTTCTCACCGATTGCGGTGATGAGTGTGTCACAGGGGAGATCGAAGCTCTGGTCAGTGGCAACAGGACGTGCTCTGCCCGAGGCATCGGGTTCTCCAAGCTCCATGACGGTACATCCGAGGACTCCGTCTGTCGTCAGAGAATCAGGGTTCGCAAGGAAGATGAACTTCACACCGTCTTCAAGAGCGTTCTCATACTCTTCAAGGTCTGCCGGCATCTGGGCCTTCGTTCTCCGGTACACGACAGTGACATCCTCAACTCCGTCGACTCTGGTGGCTGAACGGGCTGAGTCCATTGCCGTGTTCCCCCCGCCGACGATCACCACATGCTGGCCGAGATTGACCTTCTCTTTCCGATTGAAGCGGTTCAGGAAATCGAGGGAAGCAATGATCTTCGAACGGTCTCCTTTGAGTGCGATCTCATTGTCCACTTCGGCACCGATCGCATAGAACAGATGCTCGTACCCCTCTGCCTTCAGAGCGTCGATCGTGATCTGCTCCTGAGTGCAGGAGAAGATGAATTCGACACCGTGTGCTTTGATAAAGTCGATATCAGCCTGCAGAGCGCTCTCCGGGAACCGGTATGACGGTATGACATAGCGGGTAACCCCTCCGGCATTCTCCTCACGTTCGAATACGGTCACTTCGAATCCGGCCCGGGCAAGGAAGTAGGCAGCAGAAAGACCTGCGGGTCCGGCCCCGATGACAGCGGCCTTCACATCGGTCTTCTCGGGCTTCTCCCACATCTCGAGGTATTCGCTGAAACCGTTCTCGGCGGCGATCTTCTTCATCTCCCGAATCTGAACCGCACCTTCATAATCCATCCTTGTGCAGTGATACTGACACTGATGATCGCAGATATATCCGGTGAGGTTCGGCAGGGCATTCGAGTCATAGATCACTTCAAGGGCATCCGCATAACGTCCCTCTCCGACAAGTTGAATATAATCGGGTATCATCTGATGGATCGGACAGGCAACGACACAGGGGGCTATATAACAATCTGTCAGAGGGAGCTTCGTGGGAACACTTGCTGTATCGTCTCCCCTGAAACCCTTCTGGGTCTCCTTCAGTGTACGAGCCTTGCGCGCCAGCTCTCCGAGTGCATCGACGTCGATATCAGTCCTCTCCCAGGTGGCGGCATCCTTTTCAAGGATCTCCACCATCTGCTTGAGCCGGGTGTATCCGCCGGGCTTAAGCAGGTCTGTGGCAAGGGTAATGGGCCGGATACCGGTCTCGAAGATATCGAGCACGGTGAAAGCATTTGCACCGCCGCTGTAACTGATCGGCAACTTCCCATCGAACTCCTTTGAAAGCAGAGCCCCCACCTGAGTGGAGATAGGAAGGAGAGTCCTCCCGCTCATGTACATCTCTTCTCCGGGAAGCACCCCCTGATCATTGACTGAACCGAGAGTGTTGGTCAGCTTGACACCGAAGCCGAGTTCCATTTCAGCGGCGATGCCGATGAGCCGATGCAGCATGGCGATGGCATCGTCCCACTGGAGATCGTGATCGAAACTTGCACGTGAAAGATGCAGGTACTCATACCCGAGCGTATCGAGTATCTCACGTACTGTATCGTAGCCGAGCAGAGTTGGGTTGAGCTTCACGAACGTATTGAGCTTCTTCTCGGTGAGAATGTAGGAACAGATCGCTTCGATCTCGGCAGGAGGACATCCATGCATCGTACTGATCGTGATCGAGGGTGAGATATGTTTCGAAATACTGGAGGGAACAGCTTTCACCGCCTCTGCATACTGCTCCCACGGTGTGCCTGCGAGGAGAGTTCCCTCTTCGAGCATCACCTTGAGAGATTCTATATATCCTCCAAACACAGCAGAAACATCCGCATCAATCATCGAATCAATGTACTGCTGCATCTTCGGCTGTTTGATCCCTTCGAGGTCATACCCTATACTCATGTTGAAAATGAACGAAGGGTCACCGACCTGTCCGTTATGGAACAGGGCGTCGATCAGGTGAAGGATGATAAAGGCTTTGACATATTCATCGTGAGCCTTCTCGAGTGTGAACTCGGTAGACCATTCCACATTGTATCCCTCATCACGGACATCGATACACGGCTTCTCGACTTCGAGAGTGTCGAGGATCTGTACTGTCTTGAGCTCAATGAACCGTCCTCCCACCAGATAGCTGGCGATGATGTTCTGCGCGAGCTGGGTATGGGGGCCGGCGGCAGGACCGAGAGGAGTCTCGGCATGCTGACCGAACACATCGATCCCCGAGCCCTGGGTGTTTCTGTAGAACTGATCTTCATGAATCTGGAAGATTGTTCTGTTTGCTTTATATTCACTGAATATTCGATTGATGAGTTCCTCGAACGGAACCGGTCTCATGATATCATTCATTACTGTCGCCTCTCTTCATTTCTTCTGGGACGTGCTGCGCTCAGCTTCCACCTCCTATTGTAAAGGAGATTGACCGCTTGTCAATGAATTTTGCAACACTCTGCAACAATATTGCATAAACGAAAAGTATGTGATATAGTCTGGACATCGGGAGTTGTTTCTGATAAAAATTTATGGTACGATCAATTTGATGGCAAATTTTATGCCATAATGAAAATTTATCTTATTTTAGTGCACTATCCTGCATTCAACAATAACCCACATGCAGGAAGACCATGGAGGTATCACCAGTGTATAACCTGATTAATCTCGAAATGAATGAAGAAGTGAGAGCCAGGAACGTCAAGCTCTGTAGGGAGAAGGGAATCGTCCTTCCTACATTCGCCCAGATGGTAGATCCATCCAAGACCCCAGAGAAGATCAAGAATGCACTATCCGACATGGGCCTGTGGGACGTCCACAGTGAGAATCTGTTCCGCATCAACTGGAAGAACCAGGGAATCCCCAAAGGTGGAACCTTCGGTGAAGTCAACTATATTGAAGTCCCCAAGGCACTGACAGGCACCAAGGCAAGGATTCTTGCTCTTGTCGGTAAGTGGTTCCCAACCGGTGGTCACAAAGTAGGAGCGACTTATGCATGTCTCGCACCTGCTCTCGTGTCGGGAAACTTCGATGCGGTAAGCCAGCAGGCTGTATGGCCATCGACCGGTAACTACTGTCGCGGCGGAGCATACAACAGTGCCCTTCTCGGCTGTAAGTCAATCGCCATTCTTCCTGAAGAAATGAGCAAGGAACGATTCAACTGGCTCAAAGCGATTGCAGGTGAAGTCATAGCGACTCCGGGGTGCGAATCGAATGTAAAAGAGATTTTCGACAAGTGTCATGAACTTGATGCGGAGCGCGGAACATCGATTGTCATCTTCAACCAGTTCGATAAGTTCGAGAACTACCTGTGGCATTACACTGTCACCGGAGCTGCAATGATCGAGGTCCTTGAAAAACTCAACATTGCACCTGAGAACGTAAAAGCGTACGCATCAAGCACCGGTAGCGGAGGAACTCTTGCAGCCGGGGATAAACTCAAGGAAGTATATCCGAATATCAAGATCGGAGCAGGGGAAGCACTGCAGTGCCCTACCCTCCTGAGAAACGGTTTCGGCGGCCACAGAATTGAAGGCATCGGCGACAAGCATGTTCCCTGGATCCACAACGTGAGGAACACCGATGTCGTCACTGCGATCGACGATCAGGACTGTATGGATATCTATCGCCTGTTCAATGAGCCCGAAGGAATCGAATTCCTCAAGAAACTCGGCCTTAACGACAAGGAGATCAAAGAACTTGACCTGTACGGCATCAGCGGAATCGGGAATGTGCTCAGTGCTATCAAGATGGCCAAATACTATGAGATGGATGAAGATGACGTGGTATTCACGATCCTCACCGACTCCTCCGAGATGTACACTTCACGTCTGGAAGAACTTACTGAGCAGCAGGGAGATTTCAGTGCAACCGAGGCTGCCCTGATCCACCGCGCAGCCCTCCTCCATCAGGGAATCGACAACATGGAAGAACTCACCTACTATGGCAGGCTCAGAGTTCACAACCTTAAGTACTACACCTGGGTCGAACAGCAGGGTAAAACCTACGAGGAGATCAATGCTCAGTGGTATGACAGAGACTACTGGAAGAACCTGCACGGCCTTGCAGACAAGATCGATGAAATGATCGATGAATTCAACAAGGAAGTGGGTCTTATCTAGGCTTTCCACACATATTGACAGCAACGACCGGACCCTCTTTGGTCCGGTCATTTCATTGAAAGAGAGGAAACATGCTATGCGATTTCACTATGAATGCACTGACTGCTCACGAACCTACCATACCGACGAAGTTATCTACCTGTGCCCATCCTGTGCGACAGAGAACACAGACAGTTCTCAGATGAGAAAGGGGAACCTGATCGTCCGCTACGAAGAAGAAGATATGAAGAATCTGTCGAACAAGGAGGATCTCTCCTACTTCGACTTCTTCCCGTATGAGGTGCCGAATCATGCGGCTTTCCCCGTCGGACCCACCCCCATCGCAGAGCCCTTCCGTCTTGCTGCCCGATATGGTTTTTCGAACCTCTCCTGCAAGCTCGACAGTGCCCTGCCCTCCGGGTCGTTCAAGGACCGGGCATCACAGCTGATAATCGGGCAGGCTCGGCACCACGGTATCGACTCAATAGCACTCGCCTCCACCGGCAATGCGGGAGCGGCGATGAGCTGCGCAGGAGCAGCCTACGGTGTAAAGATCGTGCTGTTCGTTCCCGAGACTGCGCCTGCCAACAAACTGATGCAGTCAGTCCTCTATGGAGCCGAAGTGGTTCCCGTCAAAGGAAGCTACGACGATGCATTCTCCCTCTCCATCGCCTATACCGATGAGTTCGGCGGCATCAACCGCAACACAGCCTACAATCCGATGACCGTAGAAGGAAAGAAAAGCATATCCATAGAACTCTTCCTTCAGAAAGGAAGGAAGATCCCCGATGCGGTGTACGTATCCACCGGCGACGGATGTATCTACGCGGGAGTAGTCAAGGGCTTCATGGACCTCTATCAGGCAGGACTCATCGATAAGATGCCACGGGTTGTCTGCGTGCAGTCGACCCAGTCCAATGCTATCGCACAGGCCTGGGCAACCGGTGATTTCGCCAACGTCGAAGCGACGACCCGTGCCGATTCCATCAGCGTATCCTCCCCCGCCAACGGGAGAATGGCTGTGCGCTATATCAACGAAAGTGATTCCTGGGCTACACAGGTCACAGACGAAGAAATCCTGTCGGCCCAGCTTGAACTAGCCAGAGATGCCGGCATCTTCGTGGAACCGGCGGCTGCCTGTGCATGGGCGGGATTCGTCAGAGACTCAGAGAAACTGAAGGATACCCTGGGAGCCGATGCGGACATCTGTGTCCTCTTGACCGGAACAGGATTCAAGGATATGGCAGTCTTTGACGGCAGGATAACTCTTCCTGAACCTATCGAAAACTCGACAGAGGCCGTAAAGGAACGTTTTTCTGGCAAGTGATACAAACTCAGCAGAACGGGGGAACGCTGTGAACGCGTTTCCTCCTCTTGCACAGCATGATCAGAGAGTTGCTCTCTGGTCATAACATCAGTATACTGAACAGGTGAGTAACAGAAGTGAGGATGTGAGATGGAACAGATACTGATAGGAATTGCGATCGGAGTGACCCCTATGATCATTATTCTGATCGTGCAGCTGGTAAAGTCCAGGCAGAAAGAGAATATGCATATGCAGGAGATCAGGAAACTCAAGACAATGGTGACAGACCGGATGGATCTGGAAAGTGATGGACTGTCGAAACTGAAAGAAGAGATCGCAGACCTTAAAAGCCAGAACGAGAACCTCAGGATCTCACTGAGAACATACTCTCAGAAACCCGGCAGGAGAGAAGTCTCCCGTCTGCAGGTTTACCAGCAGGCAGCCGACAGACTGACTATCAACTCACCGGGATTCGGTGCAGCCTGGCAGGCGGCTCTCAAGGAAAGTGAAGAAGAGTTCGAAAAGACCTTCTACGGGGTGCAGCCGTTCATAAAGAAGGTAATCCCCCTTAAAAGCAGTGATGCGAAGGTAGTGGGCCAGATAGAGAGAGACTAGTCGTCCTCCAGCAGTTCATGTATCTGATCCCACGCATGGGCATCACCCTCGCGAAGCTCACACAGCAGTTCATAGTGATAGATCAGAAGACCAAGCTGCTTCTCCACAACATCTTCCAGGTACATATCATCGATAGCCATGACCGCGTCATCGTCCTCTTCGAGAGCGACAAGCCTGTCGTGTTCAGCCAGAAGGTCCGCTTTCTTCCATCTGAGAAATCCCGGAGCATCGATGAGAAACATCGGCTCATAACTCTTGTTTTCAAGGTCGCGCGCCGTCTTCTCAATCTGTTCTGCACTTGCATCTTCAGGCACATGTTCGAACATCTGTCGTACATTCTTCATAACCGTTCACCTCTTACTACAGGGTACCTGAAAAGCAGGCCGGAGGCAAGGTGGACACAGAATATCGGTCATTTCAGACACCTTTTCCAAGACCTCCGGTACTGCTATTCCTGCAGGAAATTGTAGAGGCTGGATAGTACCCTGTTCCAAGGTATATGGTGTCCATGGAAACAGCAGACCGGTGAATAAACAGTCATACAGGGTTTATCCCCCTGTCATCACAGTTTTCAAACAGACAAAGCCGGCTGTCTCAGCTGGAGAAGAGCAGTTTGACCAAAGAATTATGAAACCCTGAAACACCTGGAGGGGTATGAGGCCTCATACCCTGGGAAAAGCAGACCTGTCTGCAGAATTGCTGTCACTGGTACCCGACAGAAGGAGCTCCCGGCAACCCCTCAAGCAACCATTGCATAAAGAGTTATATGCGGTAGTATCAGGCTGAAACAGATATTTATAAATGATAATGATTACTATTATTGACTCATTCCAAATTTTCTGCTATGCTCCTTTTCAGATACAAGGAGGTTCGCACTATGAGTTGTGAAGCCGGAGTGAAACCGAGAAAAAAACAGCTGGTGAATCTAGAAACACAAGAAGTTATTACCGAGGAGAAAACGATGAGTTCAACAATGGTCAGACAGGAAATGCCTAAGTTCACGATGGATGCATATGATGCAAAAAGTGGTCACTTTACCACAGTATCAAGTGATGATTACAAGGGGAAATGGACAGTTGTCTGTTTCTACCCCGCAGACTTCACGTTTGTGTGTCCCACAGAGATTGCAGCCATGAACGCAAAATATGATGAGTTCCAGGCTTTGAACACTGAGATCCTTGCTGTCTCAGTCGACACCAAATTCTCTCACAAGAGATTTGTTGAGACGGAGCCGCTTCTGAAAGATCTCAAGCTTACTATCGGTGCAGACGGGAATCAGGAAGTCAGCAGAGCTTTCGGCGTACTGATCGAGGAAGAAGGTGTAGCACTGAGAGGAAGGTTCCTGTTCAACCCGGACGGAGTCTGTGTAGCACAGGAAGTGCAGGCAGACTCGGTGGGACGAAACGTCAACGAATTCCTTCGCCAGGTTCAGGCATGGCAGCATGCAACCAGAACCGGTGAGGTCTGCCCTGCAAACTGGAGACCGGGGAAGAAGACTCTTCCGGTCAACACGGATGCAGAGAAGATGGCTGGCCATGTAGGCGACTATGTCACCATCGAGGAACTTCTCAGTTAGGAAACTGCTTTTATCCGTACAGAGGGAGCCTGCCGGCAAAACCGGTATAGGTTCCCTTTTTTATCTCAAGCATGTAAAAGACGTACCCTCATGCAGAAACCTTCTCTCAGTAGCTCCAGCCCTATTTCACTTGTGAGAAGGCAGAGGATTCAAATTGCATTCCTGTACTCGCTTAGCGCAAAGAAGAGGGCATCATGCGGGATATACCCCGCAGCTCTGGCTGAACCCCACGCATGACCTTCCGTTTCCAATGAGATCATTCACTCATGTATAATGAGGTACCGAAGGGGGCTCAAGCCCTCACGTCCTTACGAACAAGGTGTTTTCGTGCACTGAAACGTTAATAACTGCATGTCATATAATGTCTTAGTCCGTATTCCCCGGGTTCTACACTACATGTTCGTCGGGAATCGACCATAGTGAACCAGAGGTTTCCATCGCTAAAGGCCAAAACTCTGCTACACTGGCGCCCCCGGAATCTTTCGCTCACCCCGGTTCGCTCGTAGCAATAATTCTTTCGGCTTCGATCCACAGTTTCGCGGCAATGTCTGAATCGTAGCTCTCCTTCGAAGCCTCTCTGATCCGGCACTTCGGGTCGATGTAGGCGCCGGTGGTTCCCGTGAGCTCCGGATCAGTCGCGGCGTAAACCGACGGGAACGCACCGTCTTCCGGAGACTTCCCGAAGGGACTCATGAGCCGACCGATAAGCAAGTCTGCTTTGGTCGCGTAACTTGGCCTCGTGTTGACAAAACCCGGATTCACGGCGTTGCAGGTCACCCCGGTACCTTCTATCCGCTTCGCAAGCTCAAAGGTGAAAAGCGTGAGTGCAAGCTTGGTGTTCGCATAGGCCTTCATACGGGAGTAGCCTTTCTCATGCATCAGGTTTTCAAAGTCTATCTTCCCGGCCTTGTGTGCCGACGACGACACGTTGATGATCCGGCCACTCCGGCTCTCCTTCAATGGCTTGAGAAGCTGCTGAGTGAGGACAAACGGTGCGAGGAAATTGAGCGCGAAAGTGAATTCGAGCCCCTCGTCGGTGACAATTCTCTGCCCATATGCCGCCCCCGCGTTGTTTATCAGAACATCGAGGGTACCGTGATTCTGCGTCACTTCCTCCGCGGTACGCTTTACCTCGGAAACCAAAGATAGATCGGCGACTATCAGATCAACACGCCCGCCGATGACCGATAGCCGTTTCCTGGCCTCAGCCCCTTGTTCCTTACTCCTCGCCACAATGATGATGTCAGCACCCAGTCCTGCCAGGGCTTTCGCCGTCTCGAACCCAATGCCTCTGTTCCCTCCGGTTACCAAGCACGTCTTTCCTGTCATGTCCGTCATCCTTACCTCCTCGTCGTCTTGTTGCTGATAGCTCGCGCTGCCAAACCGAGCCCTGCACAGGCAAACACCAGCACTATGACCACGCAGAGCCAGAGCGGAAAATCCGCCGAACTGCCTGGTTCCGAAAGCACCAGCTGTCTCATGCCGTCCACGAGATAGCTCGTCGGATTAGCCATGGCGCCGATTCTCATCCATCCCGGAAGCGATTCCAGGGGATATAGCGCGTTGCTCAGGAATAGCACCGGCAGATTGAGAAGCATGATCATGGCGTGGTAGGCCATAAGGTCGTCGGTTTGCGAGGCAACCGAAAGCGCAAGACCGGTGAACCCTAAGGCGTACGCGATCATCAAAGCGGCTGCAAGAAGCCAGTCCAGCATGCCGCCGCCGGGTCTGGCGCCGATCAACATGCCAACCAGAAAAATTACGATTGCCTGTACGGCAGCCTTTGAAACCGTGCTGCAGGCGTTCCCCAGGAGTATGCTCGCTCGAGGGATGGGGGAGACGAGATACTCTTTCAAGATGCCGCGAACCCGTTCATCGAGCCAGGTCATCCCTCCTCCGATGGCACCGCCCATAGCACTCAGGGCGACGATCCCCGGCAGCATAAACCCTATATAATTCCCGGAGTCGGAGGATTCACCGAGACCAACGACCCCCTTCATACCCAAGCCGAACAGGGCTACCCAGAGGACAGGCTGTATCATGGTTCCGAAGAGCTCCTCTCCGTTCATGAGGAACTTCCGCATGTGTTTGTTCCAAATGGTCAATGTTGCATTGATGGTTGCAGTCATGATGCATCTCCGTTTTGCAGTCTGTGCCCCGTATACTTGGCGAATACCGCTCCGAGATCCGGCTTGGATACCGAGACGTCTTCGATGGAAAATGCGGATCCGGAAGCTTGTGAAACAACATCCGCAAGATGGCGCGAAGAGGATTCCACTCCGATAAGCAGTCCGTCATCAACGACTGAAACCGTCTCTACGAACTGAAGTGATTGAAGTTTCTCCCGCAGGTCGTCGGTCGATCCGCTGCCGCGAAGTACGATCGTGTCGACGCCGAGTTCATCAATCAGTTGATCGGGCGCTCCCTCGGCGACCAGACGCCCCTGATCGAGTATACCGACCCGGTCGGCAAGCCGGTGTGCTTCGTCAAGGTAGTGGGTGGTCAGGAAGATCGTAAGGCCGGTATCCTTCACCAGACTCCTGATGTACTTCCAGATCTGAGCTCTCCCGGAAGGATCTAGACCAAGGGTCGGCTCATCGAGAAACAGCACCTTCGGTACGGTCATGAGAGCACGTGCGAGCTCGAGCCGACGCTTCATGCCACCCGAGTAGGTCTTGCATTTCCGGTCCGCTGCGTCGCCTAAGTCGATGAGCTCGAGCAGCTGCTTCGCTCGTGACGTACAATCACCGCGCGACATTCGGTACAATCGCCCGTGGTAGGTGAGTACCTGCCTCCCGGTGAGCGCATCGTCGAGAATCATCTCCTGAAAGGTCACGCCGATGTCACAACGAACCTTCTTCTCGTCCCGCACGACATCCATGCCGTTGATCCGTGCTGATCCGTCTGTCGGCGAAATCAGCGTCGTCAGTATGGATATCGTCGTGGTTTTTCCGGCGCCGTTAGGACCAAGCAATGCGTAGATAGTGCCCGTATCAACCGAGAGTGTGAGTCGATCGAGGGCGCGGACATTGCCTGTATATACCTTCGTCAACTCGGAGACCTCTACCGCCTTGGGGACTCCGGAAACTGCTCGTCTGTCGTCAGCCATTGTCATCCTCCTTCCGTTGCAGCTGTTTCGATAGGTCTTCGATGATCTCTTCGATGAAAGTCAGATCCAGGTCCGCCAGGCGCCGCGCATACTCGATGGGCAATTGCATGCTGCCGGAGTGCGGATCTCCGCTCTCCACATTGCCATCCGATGAAAAGGCCCTGCGGTAATCAAGAATTGATAAACGTCTCTTGTGAAGGAGATCCATGGCATCGTCGCGTGGAAGCACGTCGAGAAAACTCAAGCCCACCATGCCCGGAGACTCATTGGGCGTGTATGCGCCGACCTGAGTGCGCAACAACTCAAAAAAGGCGTCCTCACCGGCAGTTGTCACCGAGAACACCTTACGGTGTCTGTCCCCGGTGGATTCTTCACGATGCTCGATCCACCCGTCCCGCTCCATGCTGTCGAGAAGGTTGTACGCGGCCGGCTTCTTCAATGTGATCGGGGAGACGCTGTCTATATGGGCGTTTAAGACGTACCCATGCATTTCGGTCATCCTCAATAAGCCGAGAATCAGCAGCTTGCGCTCTTCTGTCATCTGCAGTACCTCCTTCTGAGTGATAGTCAGTTGTGACTGTTTTAATATAGTCATAACTGACTAATTAGTCAACAGGCCAGGCGGACTGGTAAGGCGTGGAGATCATGCACTATTGAAACAGCATGGCACTCATGCAATTCTTTGACATGATAGTGCCCGTCGCCGACACGGCGGCCGATGACATTTCCACGGGAGTAACACCCTGGACAGGCTTATCCTCTACAAGGGGATTCCAAGGGGCCGCAACTTCCCGTCTGCTCTCACTTTAATTGAAACAAGGCTGGTTCAGCTTCAGCTCCTCCTTACGGCTCGAATACTCTCCTGTCTACGCTTAAACCTCACGGCTTCGGCTCCAAGGCTGGATACTGACTGTTGGTCAGACTTTATCAGGTCGGGTGTTTCACCAGACTACATATACAGCGCCGTACTGGCGATCGACTGGTAAGAAAGTGTTTCTGTTCCTCTGAGGAAAAGATATCCCATCTGGAACAATCCCTTGTTGTCAGCGGAGAAAAATTCAATTCCTCTTCTTTTCCCGCAGTACAGAATTCAACTCGTCAAGGGAAAAGAACCTCATCTCTTTCATATCGATGAGGGTGTACTCATTGCTGATTTTGACTGAATCCTCCAGATGAAGCTTCCACCCGGGGGCTTCTTACTTTCGCCAGATGCAAGACTGTATTATTGTGGTCAGCCCAGTCCTGAAAATCCTTGTTGGTGACGGGTCGATCCAGTCGGGATTCCTAGTTACAGCAACCTCGCAGTTGTCGTTGGCAACGATCGGGGTCATCCCTTCAAAATAATGGATCACATGATTGTTCACTGAGATCCAGTTTCGGATGTCAGCTTTGATGACGCCTTCTGCATAACAATAATTACTGTATGACAGGGTTGTCACGAAGATAGTGATTCTTGTGGTTTTCTCACCTGTCAGCTCATCCTTCAGGGAGAGAGGCATCCCGGCGAAGTCCAGCTCACAATTCTGAGGAGAGTACCGGGGGATTAGGGAAGTGACAGTCCTTTCTTTACAACAGGCACCGAATATTCTCCAGAATTGACGGTAACTATAAGGATGAAAAGCTCTTCCATCATCTTGAAAAACAACCCCTGCGGCATCATATTTTTTTACCAAGGATGCTTCAGCCTCTCCCCTTTTTTTGGTAGCTTTCTATAGATCCCTTCATAGTCAAACTCTCGGATCTGCTTGTTGAGCGATTTGCTGCCTCGGGTTTTGTACAGTTTCTGATTGATGAGTTCGTTGGTAACCGTTGGTGCAAGGGGATACGAAAACTTCTTGGGTTTCTGCGATGTCTCTTCCGCTCAGTTGCTTGCCATCGCTGAATCTTAGAATCCTGATGTAATCGAGTATCACTCGACCTCATATAAACAAATATTCCACACCTGTGGAAATCCAAGTATCGGGTGTGTTTTACCTGTCGGTTTTTCAGTGCCCCGCTGACCTGTTCTGGAAACCATATGCACTACCGTCAGAGATCTTCCGATTTCTCTTGTAAGCACTGGACAAATTAGGTGTAAGAGCCATAGAAAACCTCCATATTTTTGATTAAAGAGGATGCTATCAATGGAGGGTTGAAAAGCGTTCTGCCGCCGCATAGCGACAAATTCCTGTCACCGTTTTTCATCTGCAGGCTAGTAGTCTGCCTGATAAATTTCGATAAGTCTTTTATAATACAGGGTTTTGCCGAAGGAGGGGCTCGAACCCTCACGCCCTTACGAGCAAGGGATTTTAAGTCCCTTGTGTCTACCAATTCCACCACTTCGGCGCGCTAGTCATACTAAACCGCCCGGTTATGATGAGTCAACTATACATCTCTTATTTACTTTCATTAT
>Ga0272443_10000644_pt1 | contig 60115 bp, 50 predicted proteins | sample SSMAcet12_FD_193581 | JGI IMG/M metagenome (GOLD analysis project Ga0272443, IMG submission 193581) | Marine sediment archaeal communities from Little Sippewissett salt marsh, Falmouth, MA, United States - SSM-Acet-12 | ecosystem: Environmental > Aquatic > Marine > Wetlands > Sediment ... | reverse complement strand
GCGCTGACGGCAGCCGAATACCTGGCATGGAATCATGACATGCACGTTCTGGTCATACTCACGGATATCACGAATTACTGCGACGCACTGCGCGAACTTGCCGCCATGAGAGGAGAAATACCGAGCAGAAGGGGGTATCCCGGATATATGTACACGGACCTCGCTTCACTGTACGAACGGGCCGGAAGGATAAGCGGCAAAGCGGGATCCGTAACCATTATCCCCATCCTGACAATGCCTGACGATGATATCACACACCCGATAGCCGACCTGACGGGATATATCACGGAGGGGCAAATCGTCCTTTCCCGGGCGTTGGAGCGAAAGCGGATATATCCGCCCATAGACGTTTTTCTCTCACTTTCACGGATGATGAAAGAGGGGATCGGCGAAGGAAACACGAGGGAGGACCACAATAACGTATTCATGCAGTCGTATGCGGTCTACGCGGAGGGAAATTACCTGAGAGAAATATCCACCGTTATTGGTTCCGAGGCGCTGAGCGACAGAGACAAAATATACCTTTCGGCCGCAGACAGATTCGAAGAGGAATTCATCTCGCAATCGGAGGATAATAGAAGATCCGTCGAGGAAACGCTCGGACTGGCCTGGAATATTTTTTCAATGCTCCCAACGGAAGATCTCAAACTTATACGGGAGGAATATATCAATACCTATCTCCCTGAGGTTCGAGAAAAACGGGATGAGAAGAACGAGAAACAATAGAAGCGTGACGCCATGACACAAAAGGTACAGGTGACGAGACCGACCAAGATAGAGCTGGCACGTCTGAAACGCCGCATGAAACTCGCGACAAGGATTCAGAAGATCGTCAAGGACAGACTCTCTATACTTATTATGGAATTTCTTCAGACTGTCAGAGAATGTGCCCTCCACAAGGGAAAGATGCTCGCGGATTTCAAGGAGGCGTATAAGGCGCTCTCGATGACCACGGGGTACCACGGATACGCATCTTTGGAAAAAGAACTCCTCGCATCGGAGATGGCTTTCCGGATAACGTCTTACACGAGGAACGTGGCCGGGGTCAGAATGCCTGTTTTTGAAACGGAGGGAACCGATCGATCGCCGGCAAGAAACACACCGGATACCTCCGCTCTGACCGATAACAGCGCCCGACTGGCCCGTGAATGTCTGAAGCAGGTCATACAACTTGCAGAACTACAGAATTCCCTGGAGCTCCTGGGGACCGAGATTAACAAAGTCAAGAGGGTGAATAACGCGCTCGAATATATTGTAATTCCCGGCCTCGATGCCACCATCAAATACCTGACGATGAAATTTGAAGAGCGCGACCGTGAAGAGGTCGCCCGGCTCAAATATGTAAAGCTGTTGATCGAGCAAAGAGAAGCATATGCCTATTAACAAGGGACCTCCGGACAGAACATTTGAAGACAGCCTGCACGGCGACCTGAAAACCCTGAATTTCTATCTTCCGAAGAAACGGAAGCAATTAAAAAAGCTGCTGGAGGAAGGGCGTCCTCATGTCATGTGCAGTGATGGAAGCACGCATTACTTCAGGAAGAAAGAGCTTGAATATCTTGCGGGAATATTGAATAATAATGAACACCATCTGCTGTTGTTACCGATCATCATCGAGGTAGGGTCGGAACACGATCTTTTACTGGTTCGTTCCAGAACCGGAATTGAAGCGAAGATATTTTCAAGCGTTCTGGGGATGCCCGTAACCGTTAAGACAGATATGATATTCATAGTTAAACCACAGCTGGCAGTGGTGAGAAAGATACTGAAGACAACCACACAGTATGCGTTCACGATCTAAAAAATACGGTACCGATTGTATTTTCCAGCAATACGTTGATGGGAGCCCCCGATTGTTAAGGCAAATGTTCATTTTATATTCGATCGATATACAATTCAGAAGCTGAGGAGGTGCATTATGAAAGTATTCGCAGATAAAATGTTCAATACCTTGGAAAAGCACAGAGAAGAGATCGCGATGCAGTGGTGCAAGGCCGTCAGAAAAAATCCCCGGACACCTTCGTTTAACAATATACCGGAAGAGGAATGTTTCAAGAGAGCCATTTTTTTCTATAAGAATATGGAACCGATATACTTCAGCGGGAAACCCTATACCGAGTTGCAGGAATACTTCGCGGGATATGCCGAGACCTCTCACGCATTCAACATACCCCTGCACGAGGCCCTCTACGGCGTAATCATGATGCGGAGGCAGATGTGGTTATACACGGAATTTCAGGCTCCCTTCCTCAACGCCATGGAACATCATCAGGCGGTTGAAACGATAAACAAGACGATCCGGATTTTCGATCACGGCCTCTACGCGATCGCCAAAAAGTATGGTGAGTTACAGAAGGATGAGGAGAAGCGGCATGGCGGCTGAAATGGGTGAAACGATACGAGGGATAGAGGGCGAAGCTGAGAAACTGATAGAAAAAGCCGGAGCAGACGCAGGGAATATCCTTGAAGACGCCGACAGGGAAATCGCGAGAATCCTGTCAGCCGAGACAGTCATGGATGAAGTCCGGATTGAGCATGACAGGATTATCGCCGAGGCCAAAGAAGAGGCAGAAAAAAAGATACAGGGATCAAAGAAGAAGGCCGACGTGATACGATCGCGTTCTTCGAGAAAAATAGATGCCCTCTCACAGCAAACGGCAAACCACATACGGGGAATATTTTGAAATATTTTTCTTCCGGTGGTATGCCAGATCGCAGATATTTCCTGCCTTGAAAATCCTTCCATATGAGTATAAGTACAACGGGTACTGATACCCCGCGGTTTTTTAACATAGCAACAGGAGACAAAGAGATGACAGAAATTATTGATGTGTACGCAAGAGAGATTCTTGATTCCAGAGGAAATCCCACAATAGAGACAGAGGTAACCCTCAGTTCGGAAATAGTGGGGAGGGCATCGGTTCCATCCGGCGCATCGACGGGAGAACACGAGATGCTGGAACTCAGGGACAATGACACGGAAAGATATATGGCAAAGGGCGTGGAAAAGGCTGTCGAAAATGTCATGTACAAAATAGGACCCGAGATAATAGGGATGGACTGCCTCTCTCAAAGAGAAATCGATTACACCATGCTTGAGCTGGATGGAACAGATAATAGAAGTTTCCTCGGCGCCAATGCAATCCTGAGTGTATCGCTTGCGTGCGCCAGAGCGGCGGCAGAAGCAACGGGACTTCCCCTTTACCGATATATAGGAGGAGTGTCGGCCAGTGAGATGCCGATCCCCATGACGAATATCTTAAACGGTGGACAGCATGCCGACAACAATGTTGATATACAGGAATTTATGATTATGCCTGTGGGTGCCCCGGATTTCAGGGAGGGCATCAGGATGTGCAGCGAAGTGTTTCACCATCTTAAATCGGTTCTCAAGGAGAAGGGATACAGCACTGCAGTGGGAGACGAGGGCGGGTTTGCCCCTGATCTCAAATCAAATGAAGAGGCTCTTCTGCTTATCATGAAGGCCATTGAAAAAAGTGGTTATTCGCCGGGCAGCGATATATTTATCGCCCTCGACGCGGCCGCAAGTTCGTTCTATGCGGACGGAAAATATACGCTCTCCGCAGAGAAGAACCCGGTCAAGACATCCGAAGAACTGATCGATTTCTACAGCGACCTGATCGGCCGGTATCCGATCATATCGATCGAGGACGGCCTTGCGGAGGATGACTGGGAAGGGTGGAAAATGATGACGGACAAGCTCGGCGGAAGTATCCAGATCGTCGGAGATGACATCTTTGTTACAAACAGGGAAAGACTTGAAAAAGGAGTGTCTCTCGGCGTGGCTAATTCCATCCTGATCAAACTCAACCAGATAGGGACGCTGACAGAGACGCTTGAAACCATTGAAACGGCAAAAAAAGCCGGTTATACCACCGTTATATCCCATAGATCGGGGGAAACCGAAGACACCTTTATGGCCGATCTGGCTGTTGCCGCAAATTGCGGTCAGATCAAGAGCGGGTCCGTTTCCAGAAGTGAACGCCTTGCAAAATATAACCAGCTTATACGAATAGAGGAGGAGCTGGGCGGTCAATCGGTGTACAGGGGGAAAGACGTCTTTTACTGCATACGCCAGGCATAGCGGAAAAGAATCAACCGGCAGCCCGGAGCCGGAAACCTACTACATTATGTAATTAAATAATCTGCGCCTGACGGATTCCAGCAATCCCCTGTCCCCGATGGAAAGGAGTGTCGTGCCTTTATCATCTTCGTTCCCGGACACCGACAGGGCACCGGTGTCTGCAAGGAATTTGAGGGCGTTTTTATAATTCGCCTGGGAGAGAGCCTCCATCTTGGAAATTTCTCCCTTTTTATACATCTTTACACCAAGTTTCTGGATTTTCTTTACGAGATCTTTCTCCTGCCTCGCCTTGTTTTTAAGATAGGCGCACCCCCGGGCCGAAATCCAGTAGGATTCAAGATAATTCTGTATCAACCCCGCAGACCATTGAAGAAATACGCGCCCTCTCCCGGTTACCTCTACAGACATCCGGGGACCATCTCCATGGACATGGATTATGCCCCTGCCGGATGCATACGACACAACGTTTTGTACCTCATCAAGATCATCCACATCGTTGTCATATATAAATTCATTTTTGAATAACTCCTTGAAGAATTGATAGTCCTTGATAATATCGGAAAGGGAGATCGTATTGCCGGCGCTTGTAAGGATCGAAATGGACACAAACGAAGAAGAAACAAAGGAATGGAGGATACTGTTTTTGTAGTATTCGAGATTCAGCCTCTTGCCCTCGTCTACAGAGTATATCGTCTCGTCGATCTCATCTTCATCATCCTCTTCCTCTTCGGGCCCCGCCTTCGAGATAAGGCCTGATGATTCGAATACATCCAGAGCATCACTGAACGCTTTTTCTCTGTTGGCAAGTGTGGATGAGAATTTTACCCCCCGGTAGTCGAGGTAATCATAAAACCCATTCAGAATATACAGGAGATCATCATGCGATATCCCTCTTCTGTAGTAGCATAACAGCCCCGCCGCCACCAGGGAGGATGGCGATACGACAGATACCTTGTTTATTTCATTGACGATTTCATACCCCATTCTTCTATAGAGGGCCTGTCTTTCCGTCAGAGATATATCTTCAATAGAACCCTTTTGTGAAGTAAAGTACGACTTGAGCAACATCGGTTCTCCCACATTTATGTAAACGCTCCCGTAGCGTTTTTTGAGAACTCTTCTGCTCTTTATCAGGGATAATATCTTTTCCTTTTCCTTGCTGCCGCCTTCCAGTTCCTTGAGATACGATTTTTCCTCTATAACCCTGTCATACCCTATGAAGATCGGGACGATAGCCAGATCGTCAAAACGTGCCTCCCTGTATGCCTGCATAATCATTGAGAGGAGACCGTATTTCGGCATAACCATCTTGCCGGTACGACTTCTTCCGCCTTCAATAAAGAACTCTATCGGATGTCCTTCCTCCAGAAGCGTCTTGATATATTGAGAAAAGACTTCTCTATACAGAGTGTTATCGCCGATAGTCCTTCTGATAAAGAACGCTCCGAGGTTCCTGAAGATATGTCCCATCGGCCAGAACAGGAGATTGGTGCCGGCAGCGATAAAGGGAAGCTGTATATTGTTGTAATAAAAGACATAGGAGATCAGGAGGTAATCGATATGGCTGCGATGACAGGGTATTACAACAAAGGGCATCTTTTTGGAAATGTTCCGCATCTTTGAAAGGCCCTCTTTATCTATTATGACACCGTCATATATGTTGTTCCACAACCAGGAGAGTATCTTGTCCATAAACCCGACATACGTTTCATTGTACCCGGCGGCTATTTCAAACAGATATTTTCTCGCTTTCCCCAGAATCGCATTGTATCCTTCTTTCCCGGTCGAGGCCATATCCTCCATGAACTTCACAAGCCCGGGATCTCTCAGGACGATTTCGGCAATTTCTTCCCTTGATTTGAGGACAGGCCCTACAATAGCTTTCTTTTCCCCGTCAATACGGTCTATGAGCCTCAGCCTCAAAAAATAGCTGATGCTTTCTCTGGACTCTCCTCTGTTATCCTCCAGGAATTCCATAAGGTTCACGGGCTCTGAAAAGACAACAAAGGCCTTTTTGGAATGTCTTAAAAAAGTTATGACTCTTCGCAATACTCCCGGATTTTCGGTCTGACCGAACAATAAATCCACCAGGCTTTTGTCTTTCTTTTCTCTTCTGCGCCCGTATGCAACAAGCTGGGGTACAAGAAAAACCGGAACATCCATATCCCGCTGGGCATCAATCAACTGACCGAGGGGATCTTTCGTGCTCAGCTCACCGATAACCTCCGAACCGCGGAGGTATATAACAGAGCTTTTCTTCTCTTGAGTTGTTCTTTTCAGATATTCATCGTGCGGAGACTTGTGGAAAAATCGTGAAATGATTGTCTTGAAAGCGTGCTGAAACGGCTGCCAGAGAATCATGTTTATTCCATGACAATAGGAGGGCCTTTCAATCTCTCCCCTCTCCAGCATGTTATGGAGTATCAGGCAGCTCAACTGGCTTTTGTTCTTAAGGGCGTATACGACCACGCCATTTTCTGAAAGATTTCTCAACCTCTCCAGCTCTTCCTCGTCGAATCGTACCCTGGAGAGGGCTTTATTGAGGAATCGAAAGAGCGGAGATATCTTCCCGCCGCAAAAGAAGCCGCTGTTGTATTCATCTGCCTGTGTGCCTGATGATTGCCATCCTGATTTGATTGTCATAATCGTGCTTCGGTTCCTTCTACGCTTATACTGGGTCCCATCAGTCATTCAACTGCCCTGAGGATATCAAAAAGCTGTCCGGAAAACAGGAATCAGATGTGAAACTCCTCGCAAAACGGTGCGGGGGAATCTCCGGCTGTTAAGAAAAACATATATTCTCTATTCGCCCGCCCCATCCCGCTTCAAGCAGCAGGTGATGCGCTCGCTGTCCAATTCGGGAGCCGGAACAAACGGGAAGTGTACTATGGAACAGTACCCGCAATATACTGCCGGAACAGGCCGAATGCCGAAGAGTTCCGGACGACGACCACGCCGGATAAGGAAGGGGCGAAACGATCCCTTCATGCCTCCGGCCCGTATCTTCAGGGCGCTTAATGCGTCTCCCAGTCAACGGGGCAGAATTCAGGAAACTTTTCAGTCATGTACACCTTTACATATTCTTTAATCTCAGTGGCCGTGGAAAAGGTCAGGGCCTCTTTCAGCAGTTTCTCCGATTCTTTAACCGTTGAATTCCGTATTATATTTTTCACCCGGGGGATTGCGAGTGGCGTCATACTCAGTCCATCCAGTTTAAGGCCGAGCAGTATGGGCGTGCATAATGGATCTCCAGCCATCTCGCCGCACATGGCGACCTTGATTCCCGCGTTATGTCCCGCATCGACAACCTGCTTGATCATCTTCAATATAGCCGGGTGAAAGGGTTCGTAAAGGTATGTAACACGCTCATTAACCCTGTCAATCGCGAGCGCATACTGGATTAAATCATTCGTGCCTATGCTGAAAAAATCCACCTTTTCAGCGAGTTGCTCCGCCATGATCACCGCGGACGGAACCTCTATCATAATACCAATCTTTATATCTTCATTAATGGGAATTCCGCTGGATATAAGCTCTTCCTTTACCTCGTCAATGATATTTCTGGCATCCACGATTTCCTTGACTCCGGAAATCATGGGAAGCAGGATACCCACATTGCCATAGACGCTGGCGCGCAGAATTGCTCTGAGTTGTATCTTGAAAAGCTCGACTTCCTGAAGACAGAACCGTATCGCTCTTAATCCCATCGCGGGATTCATCTCTTTAGCCAGCCTGGCATCAGAGATAAACTTGTCGCCTCCCAGATCGAATGTTCTGATCGTAGCCCACTTGACACCCCGACTCCCTATCAGATCCTTATAAATGGCGAGATGCTCCTCTTCCGTGGGAAGTTGTTCCCTGTTGATATATATAAACTCGGTCCGGTAAAGACCGACACCATTAGCTCCATGGAAGACCGCTGAGGGGATCTCTTCGACAAATTCTATATTTGCCCCTACACCTACACTATGACCGTCAGTTGTCACCGCGGGAAGATGCGCATCTTTAAGGAGATCTTCCTCCATCACGAGGTAGTGCTTTTTCTTATCCTCGTATCTCTTTATGACCTCCGGATCAGGGTTTATGATAACAACACCCGCAGTACCGTCGACGATAATCGTATCATCCGTATTCACTTCTTCGGTAACTTTTTCTATACCGACGACCGCAGGTATCTCTAAGGATTTTGCCACAATCGCGGTATGAGACGTCTTCCCGCCCATATCGGTGGCAAACCCCACGATCTTGCGGGTTGTCATCTGAACGGTGTCGGCCGGTGAAAGGTCTCTCGCGACAATGACAACATTTTCCGTGATATCAGAAATTTTTTCATGTATCTTCCCGGACAGATTTCTCAGTATTATCTGCCCAACATGTTCGACATCCCTGATACGTTCCCTGAGATAGCCATCTTCTATTGTATCGAATATCTCCCTGTGTCGGGAGATCGTCATCTTCAACGCCCATTCCGCATTAACACGATGATCGCGTATGTTTTTTATGGTATTTTCAACGAAGGTCTTATCGTTGAGCATCATGATATGAACATCGACAAAGAGGGGCCCTATCCCTTCGCTATCTTCGAGACCGTTTTTAATATCCAGCAATTCCTGCTCCGATTTTCCAAGGGCCTTTTTGAATCGCTCTACCTCCCTGGACACCGATTGACTATCCTTCAGGTTGTAGAGTGTCTCCTTTATATCCTGCCGGTTAAAAACATAGGCGCTCCCGATCACTATGCCGGGAGATACTCCGATTCCCTTCAGGGCGACGCTTGTCTTCAGTTCATTTTCAGTCAATTACTCTTCTCCAAACTTATTCTCTACGAGCTCTACGAGCTCTTCTATAACGTCATTCGCATCCACACCGTCAACCTCGATTGCAATGATGCTTCCCATGGGACACGCGAGGGTTAATATTCCCAGGATACTTCTGCCCTCAACCTTCCTTCCATTCTTCTCAAGAAATATTTGGGACTCATATTTGCTCGACACATTTACTATCTTGGCGGCGGCTCTCGCGTGAAGGCCAAGTTTGTTCTTCAAAGTAACCAGTTCTGTTATCTTCATTTTATGCTGTCACCGCCCATGAAAAAAGGTGGAAGTCATTTCACAAAAACCGCATTAATTACGGATAAGATCAGCTTCGCATTACACACTAAACCGTCTTGCTGTTAAACTAACATGTTTAACACATCCGGTCAATTCCCAAGAGCCCGCCTCACAGCCAATAGATTTTTTTATTGACACGGAATATTTTATCTGTTAGGTAGCGCGCCAGTCTATAGGGGCATTTGCAACTCTCGGGGCACGTGCGGTATGGTGGCCCGATTTTTTTGCCCGGCATACATTTAATCATGAAAGGGGGAGTGATACCCATGCTTTGCCAAACCATCAAGAAAGGTTCTGAGTGTATCTTTATGACCAAAAAAGGGTGCGATTTTAACGGGGGCAGCTGTCACCCGGTCATTGACAAATGCGAAGGGTGCAGCAATTGCGTGGATTATCCTTCAGGAAAATACTGCACCATTTATCCCGATCCTGCGGGCAAATGGACTATCGGAGGATGTCCATCCGCAACACATATCGAAAGGACGTCCGAAGAAGAGGCACAGAAGATCAACCCCCTGAAAGCATCAAAGAGAGGGTCACGAAGATAGTTCCGCGAAAAGAGTGTTGTGCGTGCGGGCTCTGACTGAAGATATCGTATAAACAAAAGGCCGGCTAAAGGTGATCTCTGTAGCCGGCCTTTTTATATTCACTATGGACGATTGTGCCATTCAGTTGATAATGTCCTTTATTTCTCGTAATTTCCGTTTGATACCTATCAGCCGTTCATCTGTATCGGCGGGACCGCTTTCTCTCCGATGTGTGTCAGCCAGTTTTTTTCTGGCGCCGGCTATGGTAAACATCTCTTCATACAGCAAAGTCCTGATTGTCAGCAACTGTTCCACGTCTTTCTTTCTATAAAGACGCTGATCCGATCTTGTCCGCGCAGGCTTTACCGTTTTGAACTCCGACTCCCAGTATCTGACAACGTACGGTTCCACGCCCAGTATCTTACTTACCTCACCGATACGGAAATAATTCTTGTCAGGAATAACCATAATAGAAGACCCGCACAATGATAGACAGGAAAGTTTTTCAGATTATTATACGTTCAATGCTTTTTTTAACACCTGGCTTGATTTAAAGGTCAGGACTTTTCTGGCCGATATCTCTATTTCTTCACCGGTCTGAGGATTTCTTCCTCTGCGAGCTTTCTTTTCTCTGATACTTAATTTGCCGAACCCGGAAATCTTCACATCCTCACCTGCGGCAAGAGTTTCTTTTATGACATCAAATACCGATTCCACTAAGCGGGCGGAATCACTTTTTGAAACACCTATCTTCTCATGAACGTTTTTTACTATATCAGCTTTTGTCATCTCTCCCTCCCTGGCTATGGTATTTAAATCTCCAGTCCTCGTATCTTTGCGCCCGTGTGCCTTGCGATCTTTTCCACGAGCCTGTCATGGACCATGTCAACCTCACTGTCCGTGAGGGTTTTCTCAGCCGAACGATAGGTAAATCGTACTGCAAGGCTCTTCATCCCGCCGGGAACCCCTTTTCCAGTGTATACATCAAATATGTCTGTACACTCAAGTAAATTTTCTTTTTCCTCGAGGACAAGATTCACTATAGATTGCCCTTCAAGGGTTTCGTCCACAACAAACGCGACATCCCTCGAAACAGATGGAAACTTCGGGATATCTCTGTAGATCAATTCTTCGCGGGGAAGAAGGGCAACCGACTGGAGATCGAGCTCAAAGATGACAGCCTTTCGGCGTATATCCATTCTTTCCAGGACCTCGGGATGAACATCGCCCAGGAATCCAATAACCGTGCCGTCCGATGTAATACTGCACGATCGTCCGGGGTGGAGAAAGGGCAGATCACACCCGGATTCGAACCGGATATCACGAATTCTCAGGACATCAAAAAGGTTTTCCAGGCACCCTTTAAGATCATAAAAATCGGCTTGCACTCCGTCACTGTAGTGCCATAGCCCATCATATCTGGAACCGGTGACAAGGGCACCCATCTTTTCATTTTCCATCGGCAATTCTTCGCCGATATCAGTATATACCGTCCCTATTTCGAATATCCGGAGATCGTAATTGCCGGCGCTGATGTTTTTTCTCATCGTTTCCAGAAGGCCGTATGCAAGACCGGTCCTCATAACGGACATATCTTCACTGAGGGGATCTTTCAGTTGTATCACCTTGCGGCCCGTATCATCAGCGGTCAAACCAAGGGCATCCGCCGATGCCGGGGTTGTAAAGCTGTAATTTATCACTTCGGAATATCCATAGCCGTTGAATATGGTTCGTATGTGCTTTGCCAGGAGTCGTTTGTCACTTGATGTTTCCGTTCCGACTGCAAGCGCCGGCAAAGATGAGGGGATATTCCCGTAGCCATGAATCCGTGCTATCTCCTCGGTTAAATCAACCTCTCTTGCAATATCAACCCTGAAGGTCGGCGGCGTTACGAGATAACCGCTCTCTCCATTGTCTGTCACCTCCATCTCAAGGCTTTCAAGGATATCCTTTATCTCCTCCGCGCTTATTTGTGTACCCAGAACGGTGTTTACCCTTTCCGGGCGCAAAGGAATGTTTCGCGCCGTTTTGATTTTACGGGGATATTCATCGATATACCCCCTGCATATGGAACCACCTGAAAGATCCGCTATGAGTTGAGCGGCTCTATTGAGGGCACGCACACTCCCCTCAGGATCGATCCCTCTTTCAAAACGAAATGCCGCGTCTGTACTCATCCCCATAGATCTCGCCGATTTACGGATCGAGGAGGGGTTGAAATAGGCGCTTTCGAGAAGAACATCTTTTGTGTCCTCTTCCACCTCGGAATCAAGTCCTCCCATTATCCCGGCGATCGCTACCGGTTTTACGCCGTCACATATCATAAGCGTATTGGCGCTGAGAGTCCTCGGCTTTTCATCCAGCGAAATAAATTCTTCACCTTCCGTTGCGCCCCTTACAACGATTCGTCCCTCTTCGAGAGATCTGAAATCGAATGCATGCAGCGGCTGACCGTACTCCATCATGACAAAATTAGTTACATCGACAACATTATTGATAGCGCGCAATCCTGCTGATTCAAGCCTTATACGCATCCACGCCGGAGAAGGTTTTATTTCAATATTCGTGATAAGCCTGGCTGTATACCGGGGACACAACCCGGGGTCGAGTATGTCCACCGAAGTCTGCGAGTCGGTATCTTCTTTGCCCTCTTCGAATTCTATATCCGGGTAACGAATCGTTTCCCCGGTCATGGCTGCTATTTCTCTCGCGATGCCTATCATGCTCAGACAATCTGATCGGTTGGGCGTAATGGATATATCGAGCGCGGTATCCTCCAAATCGAGGGCTGCCGCCAGATCTTCGCCAAGTGTGAGATTGTCGGACAGCATCATTATACCCGTTGCGTCTTCGCCTATCCCAAGCTCCTCTTCGGAGCACAGCATCCCTTCCGACAGTTCTCCCCTTAATTTGGAGCTCTTTATCGTATATCCTCCCGGTATGGTTGCCCCTACCTTTGCGAGAGGAACGACATCGCCTGCTTTGATATTTTTTGCGCCGCACACGACCGGATAAGTCCGGTCCCCCGTGGAAACCTCACATAATGATAGTTTATCGGCATTTGGGTGAGATTTTACCGACAGTATCTTTGCAACGACCACACCGGAGAAACCGGGGGTTATTCTGTCTATGGACTCGACCTCCAGACCGGCCATCGTCAACTTCGCGGCAATCTCCTCCGGAGTCAGTTCCACATCGATATAATCCCGTAACCACTTGAGACCGACTAGCATGTATATTCACCACCACTCATTAGAAAAGGTTAAAACTGTTCAAGAAATTTTTTGTCATTTTCGAAAAATAGCCGAATATCCGATATGCCGTACTTCAACATCGCAATTCTTTCCACACCGAGACCGAACGCAAACCCTGAAATATCTTCGGTATCATAGTTTACCGTCTTGAAGACCTCGGGATCAACCATCCCGCACCCGAGTATCTCTATCCAGCCGCTGTGTCCGCATACCCGACAGCCGGCACCCCCGCACATTACACATTGTATGTCAACCTCCGCACTCGGTTCTGTAAAGGGGAAAAAGCTCGGACGGAACCGCAATTTGGTGTCACTTCCAAACACCTGCTGCAGAAAAGAGGTCAGGATTCCCTTGAGGTCACCAAACGTAATATCTTTATCAACCAGCAAACCTTCAACTTGATGAAACATAGGGGTATGGGAGATATCGGAATCGGGCCTGTAGACCTTGCCCGGCGAAATAACCCTTACAGGGGGAAATTGTTTCTCCATGGTCCTGATCTGTACGGGGGAAGTATGTGTGCGCAGCACAACATTATCGGTTATATAAAATGTATCATGCATATCCCTCGCAGGATGATCTTCAGGGATATTAAGGGCCTCAAAATTATAATACGCTAATTCAACATCAGGCCCTTCCACCACGGAGAATCCAAGGTTTGAAAATATATCGCATATCTCGCCCTCTACTCTTGTCACCGGATGGATCTTTCCATACTTCACACCCCTTCCCGGAAGAGTTACGTCGATTTTCTCTTTAATCAAAGAGTCGTTCTTTTCACCCGATGCGATATTTTCAAGGGCTTTTTCTATCTCTTCCAGAAGGGATCTTTTTATATCGTTAGAAAGCTTGCCGAGAGCGGGTTTCTCTTCGGGAGCAACGTCCTTCAGGCCCCGGAGAAGAGTGGTGAGAAGGCCTTTCCTCCCAAGATACCTGGTTTTTATATCAAGAAACTCTGCACCGGTTTTGGCTGAACGTATCTCACCATCAGCTTTTTTCCGCAGATCTTCCAGGGCGTGTTTCACGTAACTTACTCGCCTTTCGCCATGCCGGCAATGCTTGAAAATGCCTTCGGATCATGAACCGCAAGATCTGCAAGAATCTTTCTGTCCAGTTCGATACCCGCGTTTTTTATCCCGTGTATAAACCTGCTATACGAAATATCATTCAGGCGGGCGGCGGCATTAATTCTCGCGATCCAGAGTTTTCTGAAATCACGCTTTCGTACCCTGCGATCCCTGTAGGAGTACTTCATCGCCCTTTCGACTGCTTCGGTAGCGGTCCGGTACAATCTGCTTCTCGCACCGAAATACCCCTTCGCGAGTTTCAGGATTCCTCTTCTCTTCTTTCGTGCATGTATGCTTCTTTTTACCCGTGACATATATATCTCCCTATTTTACGCATACGGAATCAGTTTTTTGATCCCATTCGTATCTCGTTTATCGAGAAGATCCGACTTCCTCAGATTCCTCTTCCTTTTGGTGGTTTTCTTGGTCAGGATATGACTGGAATACGCCTTGCCCCTTTTTATCTTTCCCTTCGCGGTAAGACCAAACCTTTTAGCCGCTCCTCTATGTGTCTTTATTTTTGGCATTCTATTACTCCTGATTCGATTATTAAGAAAGCTACTGCTACTTCTTCGGAGAAGATAGCACCATTATCATATTTCTCCCCTCACGTTTGGGAAACTGGTCAACAACACATGCATCACCCAGCCTGTTTTTGATCTCCTCCATGATCTGCTTTCCCTTTTCCGCATAAACAACTTCCCTCCCCCTGAACATCATGGTTATTTTCACCTTGTTGTTCTGTTCGAGGAAACGTTGTATGTGACGAAGCTTGACCTGTAAATCATGCTCTTCAGTTTTCGGCCTGATGCGAATTTCCTTCAGCTGGACTGTGCTCTGACTCTTTTTTGCCCCGTGAGCCTTTTTGCTCTGCTGATACATGTATTTCCCGTGATCCATGATACGACAGACGGGGGGTGCAGAGTTAGGGGCCACTTCGACCAGATCAAGTCCGGCTTTTTCCGCCTCCGCAAGCGCATCAGCAAGGGACAATATCCCTAACTGCTGCCCGTCAGCGCTGACTACTCTTACCTTGTCAACCCTGATATCGTTATTGATTCTTGAATGCTTAGCTATGTGTCACCTCCTGAAGTTCAAGCGAAATATACTATCATAAAAGCAGGCAATTATTCATACCTGTCACATCTCTCTTTCACGATGGAAACAAAATCATTGATACCCATGGAACCGAGATTCTTGCCATCCCGTTGTCTGGGCGAGACGGCTCCGGATTCCGACTCCCTGTCACCGATCACCAGCATATAGGGAACTTTCTGCATTTGTCCTTCTCGTATCTTATATCCCAGTTTCTCATTTCTGAAATCACTTTCGCATCGGACTCCGGCATCTAACAACTGTTTGTAGACCTCTTCACCGTAGGGTATGTGTTTATCGGTCACCGTGAGAACACGTGCCTGCACGGGCGAAAGCCATACAGGAAAAGCTCCGGCGTAATGTTCAATCAGAATACCCATGAAACGCTCTATCGCTCCCAGAATAACCCTGTGAAGCATAACAGGCCTGTGTTTTTCTCCATCCGGACCAATATACGACAAATCGAATCTGTCAGGAAGAGCAAAATCACACTGTATGGTGGCACATTGCCATTTTCTCCCGAGGGCGTCTCGCAGTTTGAAATCTATCTTGGGGCCGTAAAACGCGCCGTCCCCTTCGTTAATATCATACGTCATGTCGTTATCTTCAAGCGCCTGCTTCAGGGCGTCCGTCGACAGCTTCCAGTCTTCATCAGACCCTATCGAATCTTCCGGCCTGGTGCTCAGTTCCACCTCATAGTCAAAACCGAACACTCCCATGGAATAATCAACCAGGTCTGCAATAGCTCTGATTTCCGCGTTGAGCTGATCCGGCGTACACAGAATATGAGCGTCATCCTGCGTGAACTGACGCGCCCGCATAAGACCATGCAGGACACCCGCCTTTTCATGTCTGAGGACCGTTCCCAGCTCAAAATATCTCAGTGGCAGATCCCTGTAACTCCGTATTGTCGACTTGTATATCAGCATATGAGCGAGACAGTTCATCGGCTTTATCCCGTACAACTGTTCGTCGACCTCGGAAAAATACATATTTTCCCGATAATGATCAAAATGCCCGGATTTTTTCCACAGATCACCCTTCAGGATCTGGGGGCCCATCACGATATCATACCCGCGCTTTAAGTGTTCCTTTTTCTCCCAATCCTCCAGAATCGTCCTCAAAAGGGCACCCTTTGGGTGAAATATTACCAGTCCCGGTCCAGCCTCGTCATTTATCTGGAAGAGATCAAGCTCTCGTCCCAGCCTGCGGTGATCTCTCTTCTTTGCCTCCTCTACTACCCTGAGATAATCATCCAGTTCCTCCTGTGTGGAAAAGCCGGTCCCATAGATACGTTGAAGCATCCTGTTGTTTTCGTCTCCACGCCAGTATGCCCCCGCGACATTCAGGAGCTTGAAGGCCCTCACCATCCCCGTTGAGGGTATGTGAGGTCCCCGGCAGAGGTCAACAAATCCTCCCTGACTGTAGAGAGTTACATCGGTAATACCATCCGGAAGATCATTCAGCAGTTCAACCTTATATTGCTCGCCCTTGTCCTTAAAGAAAGAGATCGCTTCCTCCCTGGACATCTCCCTGCGAATAAAGGGATAATCGGCGGAAACAATCTCATGCATCTTTTTTTCTATTCTGTCGAGGTCTTCAGGAGTGAATGTATCTGAATATTCAAAATCATAGTAAAAGCCGTCTTCTATCGAAGGCCCTATCGCCACCTTGACACCTTCGAACAGTTCCTGCACCGCCTGAGCCATTATATGTGAGATACTGTGCCTCAGCAGGCTCAGGCCATCCTCGGAAAAGATGTCAACGAGCTCTATTGAAGAGTTACCTTCCAGGGGAGCGCTCAAATCCACCATCTCACCGTTGACTCTTGCCGCCAGAGTGGATGTGAGGTCTCCCTTATTTCTGGTTGAGAGTATTTCTCTGACGGTTTCCCCGGACCGGTATACTTCAACAGAATCATCCGGAAATTTTATACTAATATTTTTCACGACAACATCCTGAGGTGATAATGTCACAATCGAATATTCCCGTCGTACGCGGGGAGAATGTCCCGACGGATCGGGATTCACTCAATTATCCGATAAAACGCTGTTAGAAGACCTTCCAGCCAATTCAACTGCCTTATCACAAAAGTCCTATGACAGGAAAAACACGAGGGGCACTTCCGCTATCCCCCCGGTCTTTTCAAAAAAGGGCACCATAAACATATCAATGCCCTTTACATATACATAAATGGTAGGCACGCAGGGATTTGAACCCTGGACCCCCACCGTGTCAAGGTGATGCTCTCCCCCTGAGCTACGTGCCTGCATCCTAAAAGACTAAGTCACCTAACAATAAAACGGTCTTATGTCAAGCAATATTATAAAAAGCCTATGAGTTGTTTATGAATTTTATCCCTCTGGAAATATAATCCAATCCGGAAATTATCGTAAAAAAGGCGGCGACCCAGAAAACCGTTACAATCGTCGGATAATTGATATATCCGGGCATACATCTGGTAACGAGTGCCAGGAAAGCCGTCAATAATTGTATCACCGTTGTCGCTTTACTCACAAAGGAAGGAGCAATTTCAAAGGAGACCGACATAAGAAAAAGTACGGAGACCCCAAGCAGAATTACACAATCCCGGCTTATGACAATCACGGTAAGCCAGCCGGGAATAACATTCAAAATCGACAGGGCGACAAAGGTTGTCAGTATCAATGCCTTGTCCGCCAGTGGATCAAGATACGCCCCCAAAACCGTCTGCTGCTTCAATATCCTTGCCAGAAATCCGTCCAGAGCGTCCGTGACGCTTGCAGCAACAAAAACGATCAGGGCGAGGAAAAATAACTCCTGCATCAGCAGGATAACAATAATCGGAACCAGTAAGATGCGAATTATGGTGAGCGTATTGGGTATATTCATACACTACAATCCTGCTCTTCTACCATATCTTCCAAAAGCTCTTTTCAGGAGGTCTGTACTCCACGGAATCAGGCCCGTCGGGGAGACTGGAAAGCGTTTCATCAACTATCTCCTGAATGGCCGGCTCGTATGACTGCCATGCCTTCAATTCAAGCCTTTTTCTGGTAAAATCATAGTGTCTGTCAACCACGCTGTATTCGGCACTCCAGAGGGTGCCCCCTGTTGCCACACTCTTCAATTCCAGCGCGACAGAAACGGTTGTGGGTGCATAAACGCTGATAAAAGAGGTCTTCCACTCAATCAGGGTACAGTACATAACGGCATCTACACCCAGATGTTTCCCGATCGTCTCAACCGGGAGGGTGCATCCCTGGGCGGTTTCGCTGCTCACCCCGCAGTCTTCGGTGAACTTCTCATCTATTATATTGAGCGGTATCCGCGGATACCCCTTAAAATAGAGTTTTTCAAATATCGTATCCCTCAGAAGCTTCGCCGCCTGCGTATCATTCGTTTTGTTGTGAACAGGTGCCAGGGCAATGAGTCGTATCCCTTGTTCTTTGTAATCCGGAACAATTGTATGGGGAATTCCTGAGGCACACCCCACCATTACACAAACAGCAACACACAATAAAAAGATTGTCTTCAGTTTATAAATCAACCTTTTACTCCTTTACCATGTTAAGTTCTATTCTATCGGGGGTAACTTCGGTCACGTAGAGCAGAAATTCTTTAAAATCCTTCAATATCAGCGTGCCGGCAAGATCGCTGGCATTCCCTTGTATGTTGACATCTATTACTACCACATCCGACCCGATCTTCCGCAGATGTACGGCATTCACCTTTTGTATGCCGGTCTCCAGCGTTTTCCTGAGCATGTTGAAATCACTGTATTCTTCTATTCCTCTTACGACAACCGTGACAGTGGTCGTTGTAAGGGCTTCCGTCTGCCACCCGTCTTTCACAACACCGAGCGCCGCAAGATCACTGTTGAGATCTCCCACTGAAAGGGTAATCCTTACCATGACCCGATAGAGAGTCTCCTGTATACCCTCTTCTATACCCTCCTCAAGAATCCTGTAATCTTGTATGTACGCTTCAGCTTTTGAGTAAATATTGGTATCTATAACAGCAGCATTTTCTACCGCGACATCCTCAGGAATAAGCATCTCCACTGCCTGTTGAACAGCCTTTTTCATCGAGTCATTTATCGCTCTGTCGCGTATCTGTGCACTGTCGCCGCCAGACACAACACATGTTCCTTCGGTTTGAATTCGCAGGGTATCGGTACTGGAAAATGCACACAACGGGTGAAAAATAAAGAAAAACAAAGCTGCAAGTACTATATAATAAAATGAGTTTCTCAAGATCCTCCCTCTTTACCGAGACTGAGCGACTACTCATCCGGGGTCTCTTTCAACTTGTCTATCTCTTCCCTTATAACCTTCTCGGCGATAGAAGGAAACATCTCTCTGGCAACTCTCTCAGCAATCTTTGAAACGGTCTGTATAATGGTATCATTCAAGATATCATCCGGTAAAACTTCTTCAGAACCTTCTTCAAATACATCTACCAGATCGTATATCTTGTCTTCATCCGTTAATCTCCTGCTATTGTAATCCATCATAAACTCCCGATCGTTCGGTTAATGAAAGCTTTCCTCTAACGGCTACGAACCACACGGTCGCCTGTTCAGGCTATCATACCCCTACGAACACTTCAAGGTTTTCTCGTCCGACGTGCCTGAACAAAAAACGGAAATAATTTCAAGGTTCCCGGATAAAAAACAGTCTCTTTTCCCTTTTCGGGTGAAACCTTTCGAACACCGTGAATCGCTGCATCTTATCAGCACCAAAAACGAAAAGGCCGGAGACAGCAGTCTCCGGCCTTTTCGTTACTGTTATGTTGTATAACCCGGGAAGATATAGACAAAATTAACTATCTATAAGTGTCGCCCCCGCATTCGTTCTATTAATCGTCATCGTCGTCATAATACGGCCCTTCAGCGCCTTCCGGAACCTCTGCATTAATCGAGCGGGTAATCCCCTTCGAAAGCAGAGCGGAGATAAGAAAGAGAATAATCACCGCGAGAACCAGAATTAAAATTATTGTTTTCATCCACGCGCTCGCCTCTTTTTCTATCTTCTGTGAGGTCGCCAGTGCCATTTCATTAAACTTGTCTACATCCAATCCCATCCCGATCCATCCGAATCCGGCCGGTTTTGGATAATTTACCGAGTAAAAAGGTATCGGCGCATAGGCGACAAATTTGGTATACCCGCCGAATTTATAGATTCTACTTCCTGCATTACCTGCGGCCGCATCTTTTGCAACTTCCGGCAACTCAGGATCCATAAATCCCAGCAAGAAGAGATTAAGAACTCCTTCACCCTTCTGGGCCATACTGTCTTGCGTCTTACTCGTAACCGGCGGAACAAGAGTCCCATCCGCGTACAGACCAGTTATAGTGTAATCGTCAGGATGCGATATAATGAGTCCTCTATCATCAACCATGTATGCATAGTTTCCGGTTGATGAATCCGATTCCAATACGTATCCTGTCTGGGTTGGGATAACATTGTCTGTAAACCGTGCAAGGTGCCTGACATCCAGAGCAAGAGTGACAAGCCCCGCAAACCCTTGTTTGCCATATAAAGGGGTCGCAAAACGAAGAATGCCTTCAAATCTCTTTCCATTCTCAAAATCAGCCCTGTTTACATACCAGCCTGTGACATGAGATATATAGACATCGCCCTTGTTAAGATTTTTTGTCCTGGCAAAATAATCTTCCGACTTATAGGTCGTATTTCCGGGATCACTGATATTCGCGAGTCCGGCCTTAGGCACGATTTCTCCGTCGGTAATTTTGATAACCTCATTTCCAGCTTTGTCCACCAGGGCCATTTCGACGTACATCGGCTCCGCAGATTTAACAATCGTTCCATCTTTCTTAATCCATAGAGCCTGCCTGTTTTTCAAGATAAATTCTCTGTACTTCTCTGCATCTGCCGGCAGAATTGTTGCCACCAGTGTATCTTTCTCGCATTCCTGCAGGAAATCGGCAACACTCTCGGCTATAACAGCAGTACGCATTGCAATCTCTTCCTGCGCCTTCTGATCAAGAACAGCCGCCGCCCCCTTCTTCGATATATCTCCCAATTGAAAGATGCCGTTGGCTATCAAAAAAGATACCAATAATAAGGGGATGACGATAAGCAGGAAGAATATTCTTGCTACGGTGAAAAACTGCTTACCTTCTTTCGTTTCTGACATTTTCATCTCCCCCTGACTTTTGTTAATTTTGAAATTAGTTACTCAAACACCGACTAACCCAAAAGAAACTTTGCGTAAGGGTTTGCAAAGAGAATAACAAGCGAAACGACGAGGGCATATATGGCAATCGATTCAGCCATCGCCATACCAACCAGCATTGTCATCATAATCTTCCCCTGGACGCCCGGATTTCTTCCGACCGCGTTACAGGCTCCATTTGCGGCATTACCGATACCCAATCCGGCCCCGATAGCCCCTACGCCAATTGCAAGTCCGGCCGATATCATGGCCCCCACAGCAAAGATGATCTTGCCATAAGACCCACCTTCCGGAAGAGCCTCCGCTGCAAACACGATCGGTGAAGATACCAACAGAGCCGCCGTTGCTACCAGCAGAGCTGATACCCATTTAATTGATTTTCTTAACATTTTATTCTCCTTTCCTGATTGATGCTTTGTTTTATCCGTACTTCTTACCAAAACTCCTTGAGCATGGATTTCTCGAAGCCGCCCCTGTTTTTTGCAACAGCCGTGCCATCCATCTCTTCATGAATGGAATTTTGCGCAACAAACCGCAATCATTACTTATATCATAAATCATTCGCGCGCTGTACCGTACGATACCAGGCTGTACAATTTAACATTTCATTCAATGAGCCTGATAAATTTAACGAAAGGTACAATGGTAAAATGTATTGATCCTGAACCATATGTGTTACTGCTCTTTTTATACCCTCAGTCATACAAAGTCAACAAAAGCCCGTGAGCTTATTAACTATTTCCATGATTTTTATTGAAAATTAGCACCAAGGTCTGTAGTATAGAAAAGTTGCTTGATATAAGATTTACCAAATCAAAAGGATTGTTGAGAATGCAAGAGATACTGACTGTGATAACATACCTTGTTGTATGGTTGCTCTGCAGGAGAATTTTTGAAATTCAAAGTGGACTTGTTACGCTTATCATATCCCTCGGTGCAGCCATATCCGTGTATGTGATTTTCGCTGCCAAGCGATATGAAGATAAAAAGAATGACGACAGATAACCATGAACAAGACAGGCATTGACAACAGCTACGGATCTTTTCTGTCCAACATACGGATCCCCATCTGGCTCACCATAGCAGCCGTTGTTCTGTTCATTCTTGTCCTGGCTTTTACCGTTAACCATGCACGGGAACGAGATATTGTAGAGCAGTTCAGCCAGCAACAGAGGGCCATCGCAAGCGGAACGGCAGCCGGTATAGAAGACCTTATCTCCAGCGTTGAAAAAAGTATGATAATCCTTTCACGGCTCCCCTGTGTAACGGGAGTACTGCCTGAAACCACCAGGCAGAGTATAAAGGTCATTTACGACAACCTGGATGGAAAGGTGGAGTTTATAGCGGTAAAGGACATCAATGGCGTGGTGACAGCCAAATATCCCTCCTCTATTTTCGAAGAAATAACCGATGAAAGCTTAAAGGTCGCTCCGTATTTTCAGGAGATACGGAAAACGGGAGAGACATATATAGGTGACTTGCATCTCATGAGGGAGGGAGAAACGGAAGACAAAGTCCAGTCTGTGATCGTCGCCGTTCCCAAATACGATACACGGAACAATTTTTCCGGAGTGGTCTTTACAAGCCTCTCGCTCTCCGCCATTATTGATCGGTATATCAAGGCAACAAGCGACATATCAGGCTGCGGCTGGATCATAGACAACAACGGAGCCATACTCGTACGTCCCGACAAGATCCATGCCTGCATGGAGCCGGAAACACTGGGAAACACACAAACAGTCGACGGAGTGCCCCTGAAAGATGTCCTGGCTGAAGGAAAGGAGGGGTACAATGAGTGCATGCTTACCACCGAAGGGAAGAAAACGAAGAGTATTATAGCCTATGCGCCGGTTAACGCAGGTTCGGGTCGATGGTTCGTAGCGATTACCACGCCCTATAACAAAATAGTCTTATTGGCGCGAAAGGGTTTTCTGAATATCATATTCTGGGCCCTCGGACTTATTATCGTGGTTATCATTACCGGGATATCGATAACGTACCTCGGCGTGAGGCGACTGCGTCTCGAGGAAGAATTGAAGCGCCTCAGGGAAAGAGAGGGGTGGCAGGAAAAACTGTTGAGAGAATACAAGACAACCGAGGGAATTATCGCCGGTTCTCCGATCCCCACCTTCGTACTGAACAGGGAACACCGTGTCATCCTGTGGAACAGGGCCTGCTCTGAATTGACGGGTATTCAGGCCGAGGATATGATTGGTACAGATAATCACTCCGTTCCTTTTTACAAGAAGAAAAGGCCGGCGCTCGCAGATATTATTGTTGACCATAATACCGATGCTCTCAAAAAATACTACAGCACCAAAAACATACAAAAATCGGCAACCGTTAAAGGAGCCTACGAGGCACGGGATTATATCGGAAATCTTGGAGGGAAGGACCGTCACATATATTTTCTGGCCGCCCCCATATACGATGGGAAGGGGGAAATTATCGCCGCAATCGAAACCATCCAGGACGTGACACCGCAAAAGAAACTCGAACAAAAATTCTATGAGAGTCAGAAACTCGCCGCCATCGGGCAGTTATCGGCAGGCATAGCACATGAGGTCAGAAATCCTCTTTCCTCAATCAAGATGAGTCTCCAGATACTGGAAAAACGCTTGAAGCCGGAGGGAAACGATTCAAAAAGATTCAAGATCGCCAGGAGGGAAGTTGAACATCTTGAACAACTCGTTAATGATATTCTCATTTACGCGAAACCGTCAGAGCCCCTCAAAAAACCCGAAATTCTACACAATATACTTTCCCATGTCCTCGCAATGACAGAGAAGTCTGTACTGGACAAACACATTCGGGTGGAGATGGACATTGCACACGACCTTCCACCTCTGATGGTAGACTCGGCGATGCTGGAACAGGCCTTCCTCAATGTCTGCCGTAATGCCATTGATGCCATGGATGACAGGGGTGTGATTTCAATATCCGCCTGGAAATCAGACGGAAGGATATTTGTCGAGTTCAGAGATAACGGATGCGGGATTCCCGGTGAAGACATGCCCCACATTTTCAATCCATTCTTCACAAAGAAAAAATACGGAACAGGGCTTGGACTCACACAGATTAAAAAAATCATAGACCTCCATCGGGGCACAATAAAAGTTTCGAGCAATGAAGGAAAGGGAACCAGCGTTGTCATGACCTTTCCAATAAAAATGTCTCACCAGAAGGGATGAACACAACATGTCCAAGATTCTTGTAATTGATGACGACAGCTCTATCCGCGAAAGCCTGGAACTCTATCTCACCGAAGAGGGATATGAAGTGAATCTTGCCTCTACGGGCACGGAAGGTTTGAATGAATTTGTACGGGTAGTGCCGGACGTGGTAATTCTTGATATACGTCTTCCGGATATAGACGGTTTTACTGTCCTCGAGGACCTGCTGGAGGATGACGAAAACGTCAAGGTGATCATGATCACCGCTCATCATGATATGGAGACGACAATAAAGGCGATGAAGGAGGGTGCCTTTGATTACATCCACAAGCCTATTAATGTCGACGAACTGGATATAGCCATAAGAAAGGCTTTGAACGCCATAGGGATGGAGAAAAAGATACACGGCCTTCTCATGGAACCTTCACGCGATTTTAAAGTTGGAGACATTATCGGTACCGGAAGTGATATGAAAGAAGTGTTCAAAACCATCGGTATTGTTTCTCAGAATAAAACAACCGTGCTGATACAGGGCGAAAGCGGAACGGGGAAAGAACTGATTGCCAAAGTTATTCACCACAACACCTCAAGAGATGAACCGTACATAGCCGTTAACTGTTCAGCTATTGTCGAGACTCTGCTGGAATCTGAGTTGTTCGGTCATGAGAAAGGTTCTTTCACCGGCGCGACGGCGAGAAAACAGGGAAAATTTGAACTTGCCCGCTATGGAACGGTATTTCTGGATGAGATCAGCGAAATGTCCATAAATCTCCAGGCCAAACTCCTCAGGGTACTTCAGGAAATGGAATTTGAAAGGGTCGGGGGAAAAGAGAGGGTCAAGGTAAATGCGAGGATTATAGCAGCTACCAACAAAAATCTCCGAACGATGGTGAAGGAGGGGAAATTTCGAGATGATCTTTTCTATCGTCTGAACATCGTATCGATCAATATTCCGCCGCTCAGAGAGAGAAGGGAAGACATAGCACCCCTTATCAAGTACCTGCTTAACAAAATAAATATCGATCTACACAAACGGATTGCCGGGGTTTCCGACGAGGTTATGAATATCTTTTTTCAATACGGCTGGCCGGGAAATATCAGAGAGCTTGAAAACCTGCTCGTCAGAGCCGTTGTTGTCGCGAAGGGGCAGATACTCGGGAAGGAAGATTTCCCCGATCTCATGGGCGCCATCAATGATGGCGCAACAGACAGGGATATCCCCCTGGACGGGCCTGAAATACCTATGACCCTGGACGAGATAGAAGAAAGACACATTAAGAAGGTCATCAGTGAACACGCCAGAAACAAAGGTGAAATATGCGAAATCCTGGGAATCTCGCGCCCAACCTTCGAGAGAAAGCTTGAGAAATACAACATTACTTTTGAATAACAGAAAAAAGGGGTCGCGCCATTAAAGGCCCGACCCCCACTTAGGATTGAAACTATCGGTAAATCCCTGTCAATAATCAGCACAGAATTCGGTTGCTGTCTTTCTAGTGCGCCTCTTCCATCGCCAGCTGAATGTATATCATTGACAGCATGACGAAGACCAGGGTCTGAATAATAGATGTAAAGATCATCAGCACAAAGATTGGAAGCGGAACAAGAAAGGGAACCAGCAATAAGATAATCGCCACAACAAGGTCCTCACCCATGATATTCCCGAACAAACGCACTGAGAGCGAAAGAGGGCGCGCAAGGTGACTTACGAGTTCAATAGGCAGCATAATGGGAGCCAGCCACCATACAGGCCCCAGAAACTGCTTTATATATTTAAACCCATGCACCCGGATTCCCACAATGTGCGTCATGACAACCACAACAACCGCTATGGCGACAGTGGTATTGAGACTGCTTGTCGGCGACTCAAACCCGGGAATAATCCCAAGTAGATTGGCTGTGAGAATAAAAATCGCGATCGTCGCTATCAGGGGAAAGAATTTAAGACCTTCAGGCCCCATAACGTCAAAGACCAGGTTTCGTATACCCCCGAGAATGACTTCAAAAACATGCTGCATTTTCCCGGGATATATACTCAGCTTCCGCGTTGCAAGAAAAGCAAACAGCGCCAGCAACAGCATAATAACCCACGTATATGTAACATGAGGTGGAAGGGGAAGCTTATCTAAAAATAAAAAGGGATGCATTTTTCTTTCTTAACCTCCTCAATGGGTTTTTCAAATTCGCGCCTATAACCGTTAATAAAATATTTATTATCACTACCGAAAGACCGAGAAGAAGCCCCAACACATCGACCTGCAGCCTGGTTATGACAATAAAGAGCACAATGCCCATAAAGATAAACCGTATATAGTACTTTACAATGATAAATGGCTTTGCTCTGTCCGCGTGTTTCAGAAAGGTAATTCTCAGATCTCTGGAGAGCCAGCGAAAATTCAATATCGCGATAAGGCCTCCTAACAAGACCCCCATCGCAAAGCTGCCCGACAGAAACAAAAGGCTCCCGACAAAAAACACACAAAGCACCACCCAGTTTCCTATTTCAATGTTTCTCCGTATGGTGGTTTCCTTTACGTCGGCCATTTTCCACACCCCTGTTCGGGTCCTTCATGTCATCAGGGAAAGTGCTTTTTATAAAAAGATAAAAATTTCTAAAACCCGCGGCAACACCTATCAACAAGAATAAGGGGGTAAAAACATTATTTGTCCCCAGCTTCCTGTCAAGATACAACCCGATCACAAGGCAGCCAAAAATCGCAATAACCATGGCAATGCCGAGGCTCGAAGCATATCCCATCTGGAACATCATCTTCTTCTTGCTGGTTTTCTTGCCGCTCTTTCCCATTGCCGAACCGGCTATAGCACAGTGGTTTTATGAAGTCAAACAATAATAAACAGTGATGGAAAGTAACCTGAAACGGTCCGAAAGCGGGATTCCTGTTTCAATGATTTTCGCGAATCCCGATTCATCGGAACCGAATTAATATTGTTACCCTGCAGTTGCATTTCTCACAGTTTAAATCTCGCATCGATTTTAAACCTGCGTTTGACCGGCATACTGATAATATCATCAATCCCTGTCTCTCTCGAGATATCCGAAAGTGATTTCTCAATGGCTTCGCCAGTGGGCGCCGCAAAGGTAAACCACACATTATATTCATGATCTCTCAGATAATTATGAGTAACCCCATCGTATGAATTAACAATACCGACAAACGTTTCGAGAATATCGGCGGGTACTTTCGCGGCGCAAAGCGTGCTCTTGAATCCGAGTTTTCCGGTATCTAAAACCGCTCCTATTCTCCGCACAATACCCTTGTTTTTAAATTTTTTGATACGCTCCAGAATATCGTTTTCACCAATACCTGTCTGCGCGCTCAACAGCTTGAACGGTTCTGCATCGAGGGGAATTTCGTGCTGTATTATATTGAGAATTTTTCTGTCGACGTGATCCATTATGATTCTCGTTCGAACTCTTTCATAACCCGTCATCCGGCAGTCTATACGCAGTGTTATTGGACCGTCATTCTTTCTCTATTCGCATCCAATATCTTCTGCCCGATACCCTTAACCATCATTATATCTTCTACCTTAACAAACGGACCGTTTGTTTCTCTGTACCGGATTATTCGCTCGGCATATTTCTGCCCTATATTATCCAGTGTAATCAGCTCCTCTACCGAGGCAGTATTAATATTTACCTTGTTTCCTTCTTCAGAAAAAGCAGCAGGCACTATCGATACGACAAACAAGGCAACAACCAGTAACGCAACAATCGTTCTAAATCTCTTCATGTACATTTCTCCTTTCATTCGGTGACGGGTTATAAAAAGAGTCGAAATAACATCTTCTTCCTCTTTCTCTTTAACGCCCCCCCACAGAAATGGAAGAAATGGAAAAACATTACGCGATATTCTATTATTACGTTCCTGTTCTTATTCCTTTCTATATTTGAAATCCTCGCGAGAACCCCGCGGCCCCTTTGTTGAGACAGAGACAAGAACCATCCTCGGCCTTATGCTCCATAAGGGCTTTGATACGTATTCCTGCATGCATTTCACTGCAGGCACTTCCCTGCCTGCAGTAATCGAGAAGGATGAATTGCTGCCACTTCCATCCCCTCACGGATCAGCCGATCGGGAGAAGCTGGTATGCGAACACAATCAGCCCTCTCGTTTTCTTTATCGTTTATAAAGGTATGTGCGCGGCCCTTTTTGACAGACCCTGACGATATCATTTTCTGTCTCTGTCCGCCCGAACCGCCCAGTAGATATTTTTACCCTTCCAGAGGGTCTCCCGTTTTTTCAGCGCCTTCAATGTTTCCCGTGGATTTCGGATACTCAGGGCCGTGAGCAGCGCATTGATCACACTGATAACGGCGGTATATGAATCTATAAAGGAATCTATCTGGTGCCTGACAGGAAGCACCCAGTCGGAGTGGTCCGCAAGCGGGGAAAAGAGTGAATCCGTAATTGCCCCTATCCGCGCCTTCTGTGTCCTGGCATACACCAAGGCCTCAACGGTAACCCGTGTATATCGAGGGAAGCTGATACCCACAACCAGATCTTTCGCACCGACTTCCTGAAAGGAATCCCATATATCTCCATGCCCCGGTGTTACTAAATAGACCTCTTCCCTGAGAAAGCTCAGATGCCGCGCAAGCATCACTGCGGGCGCATGACTCCCCTTTAACCCGATAATAAATACCTTACGGGCGCTTGCCATCTCCGTAACAGCCTGGTTGAAGGTTTCCATTGGAAGAGACTCGATAGTGTGGGTGAGATTTCGTATATCTTCCTGGACCACCTTTACCGCAACCTCTTCATCGGTGTTGGCATGTTTAACGGTTCTTTCGAGTCGCGCATCGGTAGCGAGCCGGTCCTGAAAATCCTTCCTCAGCATTCTTTGCATTCCACGAAACCCATGAAATCCAAGGGCCTGGGCAAGTCTGACAATAGTAGCCTCACTGACCTTTATGCGTCGCGCCAGGCTGGACGCTGTCAAAAAAACGGTTTCATCATAATTTTCCGTAATATACTTCAGCGCTTTCTGCTGGGCCGAGGTGAGATTGCTCTTTTTCTTTGAGAGTAACGAATCAAGTGGCATGGTGAAAAGACTCCTTCTGTTATGCTGAAAAAAATGATTTGTTTCAGCTTTCATTATTACCCTTACCAGAAATCTCTGTCAAGGAAAAACTTGGAAAAACACACTTCAAAAATACAGTTTATCTAACGACTTACATTTAATAACCTCATTGCCGTAGAAGTGTGATTGTATTGCTCCGAATGGAGAAGCATGAAATAGACCAATCACTGTTTGATTATTTTTACATATTGTAAAAATGCGATGAATCATATATAAAAGCTGCTTTTCGGCAGGGGAGTTTTCTCTGAACAGATGAAGCCAAAAAAGGTGTACTGACGACACCGCAAACCGGGCGCTGATGGTATAAGAAAGAAAGTGTCACAAGAGCGTATCAATTATGATCCATAGAATAGAAATCGGATTCAAACAAGACATTCGGGATGTGCTTGGAGAGAAAACCGAGCGAAAAATAACCGAGCACCTCGGAATCGATATAACCAGGGTGCGCACGGTAGAGGTATACACCATAGCCGGGGATATACCACAAGCCGCACTGAAGAAGATAGCGGAAGGCCCGTTTTCCGATCCCATTATACAGGAATACGCCATAGACAGAGGGCTCGCGGGCACATTCGACTGGCTGATCGAGGTCGGCTTCAGGCCCGGAGTTACCGATAACGTCGGCAAGACCGCCAGGGAGGCCGTCGAGCTGCTCCTCGATAAAAAAGGAATAGCGGATGTTTATACTTCAAGACAATACATCCTGGAGGGAAACATCGGCAGGGAAGATGCGGAACGGATCGCATCGGGACTGCTCGCAAATGAACTGATTCAGCGTTACGAAATTCTCAGCGGAGCCGAATGGGATCGGGAGAAGGGAGTACCTCCATATGTTCCCCGGGTCACGATAAACGACGACCCTTCAGTCGAAGAGATTGATCTCGATGTAAGCGATGAAGAGCTCGATCGAATCAGCAGTTCACGTGTCCTCGCCCTTACAGTGAACGAGATGAAAGTAATCCGCGACTATTTTCATGATGAAACCAGAGCAAGGGAGCGTTCGGATGTCGGTCTTGATAAAAAGATTACCGATGTCGAACTGGAATGCCTCGCTCAAACATGGTCCGAACACTGCAAACACAAGATTTTCGACAGTGTCATAGACTACGAGGATGAGAACCGCGATCACACCGTTATCGATTCCCTGTTCACCAGCTGCATCAAACAATCAACAAAGAAAATCAGGGAAACGCTGGGTGAAGACGACTGGTGTCTTTCGGTCTTCGTGGACAATGCCGGCATTATCCGTTTCAACGACGATTATAATCTTGTGTTCAAGGTGGAAACTCACAACTCGCCATCGGCCCTCGATCCGTACGGCGGAGCCCTTACCGGGATTGTCGGGGTCAATCGTGATCCCTTCGGGACGGGAAAGGGTTCGAAACTGATCTTCAATACCGACGTCTTCTGTTTCGCCTCCCCTTTCCACGATAAACCGCTGCCCGAACGAATCCTCCATCCGAGAAGGATCTACGAAGGGGTCAGAGAAGGGGTGGAGCATGGCGGCAACAAGAGCGGGATTCCCACCGTCAACGGATGCCTGGTTTTCGACGAACGTTACCTGGGGAAACCTCTTGTGTACTGCGGAACAGGCGGGATAATGCCCTCGCGTATCCTGGGAAAGCCGACTCACTCCAAAGAGATCGTTCCGGGAGATATGATCATCATGACGGGAGGGCGAATAGGAAAGGACGGAATCCACGGGGCAACCTTCTCCTCGGAAGAATTGCACGAAGATTCTCCGGTAACAGCCGTTCAGATCGGCGACCCGATAACCCAGAAAAAGATGACGGATTTTCTCCTCATCGCACGGGACAGAAACCTTTACCGAGCCATCACCGATAACGGGGCAGGCGGCCTTTCATCGTCGGTCGGTGAAATGGCCACGCTGTGCGGAGGATGTATCCTTGACCTCAAAAAGGCGCCCCTGAAATACGCCGGCCTCAAGCCATGGGAAATCCTTATATCTGAAGCACAGGAACGGATGAGCCTTGCTGTTCCGCCTGAAAAATGTGAAGAATTTCTAAAGCTTGCCGGGAAGATGGGCGTCGAGGCCACCATTCTCGGCACCTTTACCGATTCCGGCACCTTTCACGTCCGCTACGGGGAAGATACCGTGGCGTATCTCGAGATGGAATTCCTGCACGGCGGACTTCCCCGGATGCAGTTGAAAGCCAGGTGGTCGCCTCCTCAACACGAAGAACCGGATTTCCCCGAGCCGGAGGACATGGGCGGCGCCCTTAAAGATATGCTTTCACGCCTGAACATCTGCAGCAAGGAATCGGTTATCAGGCAGTACGACCACGAGGTGCAGGGAGGAAGCGTGATCAAGCCGCTTGTCGGCGCCGCGAACGACGGGCCGGGCGACGCCGCCGTTATACGGCCGGTGCTCGATTCTTTCGAAGGCGTCGTGGTTGCGAACGGGATCTGCCCCCGCTACAGCGACATTGATACGTATCATATGGCAGCCTGCGCGATAGACGAGGCGATCAGAAATACAATAGCAGTGGGCGGTTCCCTCGACAGGCTGGCAGGCATAGATAATTTCTGCTGGTGCGATCCGGTTGAATCGGAGAAAACACCGGACGGGAGATACAAACTTGCTCAACTCGTCCGTGCCAACAAGGCGTTGTACGATTACACAACGGCATACGGAGTTCCCTGTATCTCCGGAAAAGACAGCATGAAAAACGATTATATCATCGGTGAAACAAAGATATCGATCCCGCCTACCCTGCTTTTTTCCACAATGGGAAAAATCGAGGATGTAAGAAAGGCCGTTACCATAGAAGTGAAGCAACCGGGGGATCTTGTCTACGTACTGGGTGAAACCTTCGAAGAACTCGGAGGGTCGGAGTGGTTTGCCCTGCACGGGTTCACCGGCAACACCGTCCCCACGGTAAACGCCGTAAGGGCAAAAAATCTCTACCTCGATTTGGCCTCAGCCATCGACAGGAGTTTGGTGGCTTCCTGCCATGACTGCTCGGATGGGGGCCTTGGCGTCGCTCTGGCAGAGAGCGCATTTGCCGGAGGATTCGGGATGGATATCGACCTGGCGAGCGTTCCGCACAGCGGGATCGAACGGGACGATTACCTCCTCTTCTCGGAATCACAGAGCAGGTTTGTCGTGACTGTTTCTCCGCAATTCCGGGAGGCGTTTGAAGAAACCATGTCGAAAAACGCCTTCGCCCGTATCGGGAAGGTAACATCCAACAAAATCTTCAAGGTATGCGGGACCGGCGGGCAGAATATCATTGAAGAGAGCATTGGCGATCTGAAAAAAATATGGAAGAAACCGCTGAACTTCTAAGAGACAAGTGCCTATCATGACAACGAACGTAAAATCAATCGTAATAACGGGAAACGGGACAAACTGCGAAATGGAAATGGCCCACGCCTGCAGGCTCGCGGGGTCCGCTGAAGTGGATATTGTTCATATCAGTGAACTGCTTCATGGTGAAAAGAGCCTCGACGGGTACCATTTTCTCAATCTTCCCGGCGGATTCCTGGATGGAGATGATCTGGGGAGCGCCAAGGCCGGAGCGAACAGGATCATTCACGCAGATATCAGGGGCAGAGAAGACAAGCTGTACGATCAGTTTAAGAAATTCATCGACGACGGCAAGATTATTCTCGGTGTATGCAACGGGTTTCAGCTGATGGTAAAACTCGGACTGCTGCCGGCATTCGACAGGGATTATTCAACCCAGAAAGTGACATTGACATTCAACGATTCCGGACGTTTCGAAGACCGATGGGTGTATCTCAAAATAAATAGTGAATCTCAGTGTATCTTCACAAAAAATCTCAAGGAGCTGTATCTTCCCGTACGGCACGGCGAGGGCAAAATAGTCACGAAAGAGCCGTCCGTCCTGAAAAGACTCCACGCGAACAACCAGATCGTCATGCAGTACAGCGACGAAACGTATGAAAACGCGACGATGAACTACCCCGGCAATCCGAACGGTTCGATGGATGCCGTTGCAGGGATATGCGACGAAACAGGAAGAGTTTTCGGGCTCATGCCTCATCCGGAGGCATATCTTCACTACACCAATCATCCCCGATGGACAAGGGAAAGGCTGCCCGAAGAGGGAGCGGGACTTTCACTCTTTAGAAATGCAATAGACTTTATTCAGAGAAATCTCTGAGCAATGGAAACAGTACGCGTCAATTGCCTTCCATATCGATAGATTCAATGATCCTGCCGGCTATGACGTCAACCCCCTCACCGAGGAGACACTCTATGGGTATTGTATCGAGATAGCGGTCAGCCCAGGGTAAATTATATTCGTTGATAAGATTGTTAATTTTGGCAAATTTATCTCCCAACACCGTCTTCTTTTCAGAAGCCGTGAGAGCATCATTGAAATCCACATGGAGAAGCAATATGTGACGAATCCTGTGGTTTGCCCCGAGGAGCGGAATGATAACGACCGGCGCCTTGTCGGTTTTTCCCAGCCCGGCATAGACCTCCCCGATACTGATAATATTCTTCTTCGTTCCCTGAAGGGGTTTTGTCTTTCCTTCTACCCTTGACTTCATTTCAAGGGACACACCGTCCCTTTTGTTAATCGATATTGTTGTGAAGTCCGCAGGTTTTCCGTCATAATCCAAATCGTTGATATCGTAAAGAGTATACCCTTTTACATGTAAGACGGCATCCTGCAGTCGCCGCGCGGTAAATCCGTCATAGCCCGTAAGGTTTTCAATCGAGAAGTTGAGTTCTTTAAGAAAATCGAAGAGAATGCCCCGTTGCATCTCGCCCTTTCTGCTCGTACCCACGGTAACCGTTTTTGCCTGGTGCCGTATTGCATCGATTGGTCTTGCCAGTTCGTCAATTGCCCTTCCCAGAGATATATCAAGCATGTCGAAAGGTGATGATGAGGGTCTTTTTGCTTCATATTCCAGCCAGAAATCCTCTATGGGAAGCTTCCCGATGACATATTTTATGAGCAGAACAATATCGGATGCAACTTCGACACTCATGGAAGAGAAAAACCCTCTGCTTCTGAGCGCATGGAATTCCGCATGAAAATTCTCGACGATTCCGTGAACCTCGGGGTCGGCGATCTTCTCAAAGAGAGACCGCGCCTCCCGGTCCAGTGTGCTGCTTCTTTCAGAAAGAGCATTCCTGAACCTGCGGAAAAACTCACCCTCCTCGTTGATGCTGCATGCCGCATAATATCCCCAGAGGTGACCTGCCATCGTATTGAGGATCAGTGAAGCGGGAAACGATGATGGGGGAACGGAAAGCACGAAATCCGCGGCTTCATTGAATCGTCTCTCCCCTTCATCCGCTACCACCACCACCGAGGCCTGGTGAGCCTTGAATATGGCGATATCTTTCGCGATATCCTGAATAACGGTTTCCGGATTGCCCGCCGCACACGCGATAATAAGCGGCTCAGAGGAGAGGTCTATATGCTTCTTATCCTCGACGATATCCGAGGAGATGGTTTTATAGCAGAGTTCGCTCAGCTTGATTCGTATCTCGTCGGCCGCGACCTTGTTCGGACCACTCCCCACGACTGCCCAGTACTGTTTTTTCTTCGCCGTTTCCCAGGCAGATTCCCGTATACGGTCTCTCATCCCGATCACCCGCTCCATCTTCTTCGGCGCGGACTCTATCGACACGAGCTCCTCGGCAATCCGGTCATCCGACATCGTGCCGAGGATGCCGGCGAAATCAAGAGCAAGGATAAACCCTGCTACTACCTGAGCGTAAAAGGCCTTGGTCGACGCAACCGACATCTCTATGTCGCGGCCGTCACTCGTATAGAAGACACCCTGTGTCAAATGGGTAATGTCCGACTGTCTTCGATTGACAATCGAAAGGAGATGGGCATTTCTTTCCCGTGCCATAGCCATGGCACGGTTTGTGTCTGTTGTTGTTCCGGATTGCGTAACGGCAATGATAAGCGTATCGGCGAGATTGTCCTTCATGAGAAAACCGCTCAGTTCGGAGGAAGCCTTCGCCTGAACAGTTATATTGCTGCCGTCAAGGTATTTGGTCAGTGCCGTCGAAACAGATGCTGCCGCGACAGCTGCAGTACCCTGCCCAACGACAAAAATAGTTTTTATAAGACCATTTTCAAGCGCGTCACGCAATTCCGGCGAAATGACATCATCCCCGAGGTTGAATGTAACGTCGCGGGCCCCTCTTCTCCCGGAGATGTTGAATTTGCCCCTGAGAGTCTTCTTCACGGAAAGCGGCGCTTCCATTATCTCTTTCAAAAGGAAATGGGAATATTCCCTCCGGTCTATGTCGCGTGTTGTAATCTCAGCGACATGAATACCGTCATCCGATAATTCAAGGGGATACCCGTCATAATAAAGCGCATCGATACCTGAAACCCCGCTTCCATCGTTGCGGAGAACAAAAATTTGTCCCCTGGTTTCCGGATTTCCCTCAACCCTTTCAGTTTCACCGTCCATCTTGATAAAGCGGGGTGTCAGTTCTACCAACCCGTAGAGCTCCGACGCAAACATATACTGATCGTCGCTGAGTCCCACATAGAGCGATTGACCGCTTCCCTTGAGTGCGAGGAAAATTTTCCCCGGTTCCAGATTGCTCTCCACGGCAATAGCATGCGCCCCCTCGAAATCACCCAGTGCCAGGCGAAACGCCTCCTGAAGGGTATGACCGGCAAAGAGATATTTTTCAATGCGAAGCGGGATTATTTTGGTATCCGTGGTGACACCCGCGTCAATACACTCCCGGCCTCCCGGTTCCACTTCTTTCCTGAGCAGGCTGTAGTTGTCGATATCACCGTTGAGGGCAACACGTATAGACCAGTCACCTCTTCCGTAAAAGGGATATTCCTTCCCGTATTTGTTTTCCTCATCGAGGGTGTAATTATTGACGGGATGGCAGTTTTCCTCGGTGATCGAGCCGATCGAAGCCCATCTGGTATGAGCGAGGTATATATCGGATTCAACCAGCTCGCCGACAACCACCTGAAACAATGTATCAGCTGCTATACGGCGTCTCAGATATGTCCCGTTTTCTCCCAGTCTGCCGGTGACGGATGCCTTCTTGTAGGTAAATGAGAGTAATACGCGATCGTTTTTCCCGGTTCCTCGAAAAACCTGTATAGAGCCATCCATAAGATCGCCCGGCTCTATCCTCTCTGACCAGTCATCATAGAGGCCTTTATCCCGTATGGTTTTTATCGCTCTCTCCAGGGAATCATTCTCCTCCAGTTCGAGGCTTATCTGTATGCCCGCCGAATCTCTTCCCCTCACTTCGAGCCGGTCGAGAGAATTCAGAAGAAGATTGATGTTCTTGTATTTCCTGAATGCTTCCTTCGACAGGGTTTTTACCTTTTTTGTACCCGCAAGCGACTTTATTTTGTCGACATTTAACAGAACATCATTCTCTATGCCCCACACAACATCCTTGAAGAACGTAAGATGATTATTTACATGTTCCATGTCCCCCGTCGAAAATGAACCGGCCAGTTTTTCTCTCAGCTTTTCCTCTCTTTCCAGAAAGGACTTCATCTTTCGATTGAGCGCCTGCAGCTTTTTACCCTTTCCGGCCTCGAAGAAAATATCCTCCATAGACGAATCACGTTTAAGTTCATGGAGGTTCGCACTCATGGCTTCAAGCATATCGTTGCCGGCAAGGTAATTCTCTATTGAATGATAGGCAGAGCCAAAACTGTTCAGGTTATTCCGTGCTACCCCTGTAAAAGTGCTTGAAAGTATTTCAACAATATCTTTTTGTACGTGATCGGGATTTTTTCTAATCGCGAGAATTCCGGCAAGACCGCAGCAAAGCCTGTCGGGAGAAAGGGGAAATATGATGACCGCGTTGGAGAAAACACTCTTGGGATCTTTTCCGACAAAGAGTTTCCATCGTTTAACATGGTTCAGTCTCTTCATGAGTATCTCTCTGATTCGATGTGCCATCATTACTGAAATCCTGTTTATGTTACTGTGAAATAGTGCGGAGACGCCTCAATACCCCGGCGAAAAAGAGGGCGAGACTTTTCCCGAGGGAAGAAAGAAGACTGCCTGTCAAAAGACAGATTGCATTCACATCGGTCTTAGAATCCGTTTTGTCTTTTATGGTTCATCAAAAGTCAGATGATAGTGATACGTTCCTGCGTAAAGATCATTCATTAAATGCGGCATCACCATCTTTTATGTCAACAAAAAACTCGCTCTGAATCGCCCCACGCGGGCATACGTTAACACAGGTATAGCATAACGTGCATTTGGTCGGATCAATCGTAAAGACCTCTCCGCTACGTGTGATTGCGCCCTGAGGACAACTCTCTATACATTTATCGCAAAAGATGCAAGTTCCACAACTCATGCATCTGTCTATTTCATCCTTCTCATCGCCGAAATAGAGCGTGTTCATCCGTCTTTTGGGTATGAGATTCTTTTCAGGATAAACAAATTCTCTCCCGGAGAGAATCGCGTTGATTTCGAGCGCGGCAAGTCTTCCCGATCCAACGGCATCTGTGATGAGACCCGGCCTGCGTATGTCGCCACATCCGTATATCTTCAGGTCGCTGCTCTTGAAGGATTTCTCCGCAGTGGCAATGTATCCCTTCTCGTCGATCAGGACGGATTCGGGAAGAAAAGAGGTGTCCGGTATTTCTCCTATACTGAAAAATACCTTATCGGCTTTGATCTCCGTTCCATCACTGAAGAAAATTTTATTCTCATCGAGCTTTTCTATGTATTTCGGCCAGAGAATCTCTGTTCCCCGGGCCACAGCCTCATCCAGTTCATGTCCAAAGGCAAGCGGTTTTTGAACATCCAGGGCGGTGACCTTCTTCGCGCCCAGTCTCCATGATTCACAGGCGATATCCATGCCCACGTTACCGGCGCCGATAATCACGACCTCTTTTCCCGAAAGATTCATATCATTTCCATCGTTGATGTCCATAAGAAACTGCAGGCCTGATTGTATTCTCTCCCCGCCCGGGTATTCGATTCTTTTTACTGTATGCGCTCCCGTGGCAACAAGGACAATATCGGATTCCTTATAGAGCTTCTCAAATATCTTTCGGTCAATCCTTCTGCCCGTATTGAATTCAATCGGAAGTGAGATAATCCTCGCGATATCCATATCGAGGACTTTGTCTGAAAGCCTTTCACGGGGAATCGCCTTCCTCACCTTACCGCCGAGATCATCCAGGGCATCGTACACCCTGATTCTATATCCCCGTCTTGCCAGCTGCCAGGCGGCCGAAAGGCCGGCGGGACCGGCACCTATGATGGAGATAACCGATTCTTTTTCGTCTTCCAAAACATCGGGATTGAAATCGGGATAATATTTCTTTGCCATCTCCTGAATCTGAAGCGGCCCGTCAATCATACCCCTGCTGCACGCATCCATGCAGGGTGCCGGACAGGCGGCCCCACACACAGACATTCGGAAGGGGGTATATTCATCCATTAATCGCTGGGCTTCGACAACCTTCCCGTCCTTGATAAGATTGAAAAAGACCGGTGTCGGAATCCCTGTGGGGCACGCATCGGTACATGGCGGCGTAAGGTTGAGGTGGATAGGGGCATCGGTTTTAACATTCATTCCCGGTGTATATAATTTGGCGAAGGGGCGACGCCCTTTCTTCGTGATCTTCACAAAATCACTCAGCAATATGTTACCCGTATCGGTCACAAAATTCCTCGAATATTCTTCCAGGACCGCGTGTAGAAATTTTTCGTCCGATTCATCGATCTCGGCAAATATGGCACCGGTGCCGAGCTGGTATTCCTTGACCTCTCCCCTTACAAATATGGCACCGCCGTGAATACCTGTCCCTACACTGTCCCCTACCGGCGACATCTTGCTGTTTCCCATGTTGAGTACTACAATCCTGCCGCCCGCCATATATTCGCCGCAGTAATCCTTGGCGGTTCCACCAATGATGAGCCAGGGAACGGATTTGAGGTATTCTTTCATATGGATACCCGCACGATATTCCACATCGCCCTTGATGAACAATTTGCCGCCTCTCATTGAGTGCCCCGGGATTTCACCCGCTTTACCGTGGATAATAATTGTCCCCTGATTCATGGTATTACCCACGCCATCCTGGGCATTGCCGTGAACAACGATTCGGGGACCATTCATAAAGGCACCGAGGTCTTGCCCCGGCGTTCCATGGATATCAAAACTGGCTGTGCTCTCAAGACCACCCCCGATATAACGCTGTCCCAGAACACCCTTGAGAATAACTTCCTTTTCTCGTCGTGCCAAAGATTTTCGTATCTGTCTGTTGAGGGCCTTATAATAAAGTCCCTTCGCTTCTATCGTCAGCATATCACGCTCCGGCATGTTTGATTTCAAGAATTCTCAGCTCTTCTTCATTCAGACCTACACCGCGCAGCCTGGTCCTGTTCCCCCGCAAGGCCTCGATGGCACTTATTCCCATAGATCCCATAAGTTCTTTTATCTCTTCACCCCAGGCACGAAGAAGGTTGGTAAGGGCATGGGTTGCCTCATCCACATCAATTCTCTCCGCCAGGCCGGGCTTGTTGGTAGTAATACCGTAGGGACACTGACCCGTAAAACAGCGCTGGCAAACATTACATCCAAGAGAAATAAGCACCGGCGTTCCCACATACACTGCGTCTGCGCCAAGACATATGGTCTTTAACACATCGGAAGAACTCTGTATCCCGCCGGACGCCACAAGGCTGACCGTGTTTCTGATCCCCTCTTCCGTCAGCCTCCTGTCAGCGGCAGATATGGCAAGCTCAATAGGGATACCCGTATTCTGGCGAATTTGAAGCGGTGTGGCCCCGGAACCACCGCGGAATCCGTCAATGGCAATGATATCGGCCCCGGCCCGCGCGATACCACTGACAATCGGGGCAACATTATTGACAGCTGAAATCTTTACCGAGACGGGTACTGTGTAGTCAGTTGCCTCTTTTATGGCATAAATGAGCTGCCTCAAATCCTCAATTGAATAAATATCGTGATGTGGCGCCGGCGAAAGAGCATCGGCTCCTTCGGGAATCATCCTCGTTTTTGAAATAGGTTCGGAGACTTTTTCACCCGGAAGATGGCCGCCGATCCCCGGCTTGGCACCCTGTCCGATCTTTATCTCCACGGCAGCAGCCGATTTCATATAATCCTCGCTGACACCGAACCTCCCCGAAGCAACCTGAACAATTGTATTGCCGCCGTAATCTCTCAATCGTTTGTGGAAACCACCTTCTCCCGTATTCCAGTAGGTACCTATCATGCGGGTGGCCTTTGCCTCGGCTTCCTGAACCCTGAGATTTATGGCACCGAAACTCATCGCACCGAACATAATCGGAACTTCAAGTTTGAGCTGCGGCCCGACCTTGCCACCGTAGCGTTCCGCTTTCCGGCCTAAATAGCGCCTGATTTCCATCGGCTCTCTCAGGGGATCGATAGAGGGGTTCGTAACCTGGCAGGCATCAAACATGATATGATCAAAATATCGCTTCTGAGGCCCCGTCGCACCGGTGCCCACAAGCAACACCCCCCCCTCGGACCCGGACTGACGCCAGATATTACTTACCGTTTCAGTGCCCCAATACCCGTGAGAGGTATGCATCGGTTCGGATACGATATGAATGGCATTCTGGGGACACATCTTGACACAACGCTGACAGGAATTGCATGCCCTCATATTCGCCCAGGGACGATAGAGGATGTCGCCGTTCTTTTCTTTGACCGGTTTCAGGGAGATCTCCCCGAAGGAACATTCCTTCACACATATCTGACACCCGTTCTGGTAATCACATCTCTCGAGATCAAAGACGGGGTGAAACGGGGGCCGAATGTTCCAGTTGTTTTTCATACGTGTCTCTTCGCTCACATTCAGAACTCCTCCGGGAAATCGATAATAACAGGCTCACCACCCTTGGGTGACCAGATATGCTCTATATCGGGAGCAAGCAATCTGATACTACACTCCTCGGATGAGGCATAGTATGTGTCACCATCCTTTGCACATACCACGGGTCGGAGTTTATTCCTGTCATTGAGAATAATGGCACCGCTCTTGTGGGTCAATATGATCCCGAAAGGACCATTTACCATGGCAGGACCATAAATCTGCCTGAGATAGCGCTTCTTTCGATCATCCGTGCGGTCAATTTCCTCCCACAGCGAAGGGGCCATCACATAGCAGGCATCTTCCTTTGTCAGACTATCCAATCGTGTCAGCTTATCATATGTGTAGGCTATGACCTCGGTATCGGTCTGGAGCATACAGGAATATCCGTACATCTCGAGCCATCTGACATTCGTCCCGTAACTGGTAATCTCACCATTATGGACTACCGCCTTGTCAAGAAGGGTAAAGGGATGCGCCCCTCCCCACCAGCCCGGTGTGTTGGTGGGAAAACGATTGTGGGCAGTCCATGTGTGTCCCTTATAATCCTCTATTCTGAAGTAATCGGCTATATCTTCGGGATAGCCTACCCCCTTGAACACACCCATATTCTTTCCGGAAGAGACTACAAAAACCCCCTCTGTTTTATTGATGGCCATTACCACCTCAACAATATAGTCTTCTTCCGTCTGTTCCGGGCCTATAAATTCTTCGATAGGTTTCAAAAAATACCGCTTAAAATACGGCCCCTTACTAACCCGATCATTCGGATATACCGGTATCTGTTCCGACTGATAGATATTCGCCCTGGTTTTCAGATAATCCTCGACCATGGCAATAGCAGGGCTGTTTCGCCCACCTTCGTACATGATATGGAAGGCATATTTGTCTTTGTTCTCCGGATAGGCGCCATAAACGGCAAAACCGCCCCCCAGACCGTTGCCCCTGTCTCTCTGAATCCGTATGGCTTCCCGTATATGGCTTCCGTCTGTGAGTTTTCCGTCCGTATTAATAATGCCTACAATTCCACACATGGAATGCCCCTCCCCTGTAGTTATTCGTCGTTATCTTCGCCTCCCTGCAGCCTGACGGTATATATCCGTAAGCCACATGAAATTATTGTAGATGACCCTCGCTTGAGCGTGAAGATCATCTTTGATTGTTTCATAATCCTCAACACTGTCCCGGCATTCAGGCACATCACCCATCCAGTTGACCAGCATATCACGCGTAACCTCCACATGGAACTGGAGACCATACGCATTCCCATACCGGAAGGCCTGGTTGGTACATTCTTTCGACGTTGCCAGCAACGTCCCACCATACGGGATTTCGAAGGTATCTTCATGCCACTGAAAGACCCGTACCGGATCTGTAACTCCCTGGAAAAGAATGTCCCTCCGACCCGTATCGGTCAGAGAGACATCTCTCCAGCCACACTCTTTTTCAAATGCCCTGCTGACCGAAGCATAAGACGCTTTGGCAATCATCTGGGCGCCGAGACAGATCCCCAGAATCGGGATATTCGCTTCGATGGCGCTTGACAGAAAATCTGTTTCTTCCTTCAAAAACGGGTATTCATTCTCATCATACACATTCATCGGCCCGCCCATGATTACAATGGCATCCACATCCCGCACCTCATCCGGAAGCGTTTCGCCATTGTAAAGTCTCGTGCGTTGAATCACTACATCTCCGAGAGAACGAAGAAAGTATCCAAGCGTGCCGGGACCTTCAGACTCGACATGTGTAATGATGAGAACCCGTTTCATCCCGATTAAAGGATCGGCAAATATTTTTCTATTTCAAATTTACTTACATGCATCCGATAATTGTCCCACTCTATCTTTTTATTGGCGATAAATTTTTCAAAGACATGGTCACCCAGTGCATCCCGCACAAGATCACTCTTCTCCGTAATTGCTATCGCCTCACCCAGGCTTCCCGGCAACGTATCGATGCCTCTCTCCTCCCGCTCGGCGGCTGTCATCTCGAAGATATCTTCCTCAACCGGATCGGGAAGTTCATATCCTTCCTCGATACCCTTCAAACCGGCTGCCAGCATGACCGAGAATGCAAGATATGGATTGCATGCAGGATCAGGACAGCGGAACTCCATCCGGGTGGCATTCGCTTTTCCGGGTTTGTACATGGGGACACGGATAAGCGCTGATCGGTTTCGCCTCGCCCATGAAATATACACGGGGGCTTCGTAGCCGGGAACGAGCCTCTTGTATGAGTTCACCCACTGCGCAACGACGGAAGACAGGGCAGGCGCGTATTTCAGCAGGCCGCCAATATAGCTCTTGCCAACAGATGACAGGTAATATTCATCACTTTCATCAAAGAAGGCGTTGGTTGATCCCTTGAAGAGAGACTGGTGCACGTGCATTCCGCTCCCGTTTTCACCAAAAATAGGTTTCGGCATGAACGTGGCATAAACGCCGTGCCTCATGGCTATTTCCTTCACCGTAAGCCGATATGTCATAGCGGCATCCGCCATGGAAAGGGCTTCCTTGTATCGCAAGTCAATTTCATGCTGGCTGGGAGCAACTTCGTGATGACTGTATTCGACCTGAATACCCATCTTTTCAAGATTCAGGATCGTATCCCTCCTGAGATCGCTGGCTACATCAAGAGGAGTCAGATCGAAATAGCCGCCACGGTCAAGGACCTCCGGAGTGCCTGTATCGCTCTTAAAATAGAAGAATTCAAGTTCCGGCCCCACATTCAGCATATACCCCATGTCAGCCGCCTTCTTAAGGTTGCGTTTTAAAACCCAGCGGGGGTCGCCTTCATACGGGGTCCCATCCGGCTTCAAAACATCACAGAACATCCTGGCAACATTTGTTTCTCCGCTTTCTCGCCAGGGAAGGATAACAAAGGTTTCCGGATCGGGTTTTGCCATCATATCGCTCTCTTCAATCCTGGCAAAACCCTCGATGGAGGAACCATCAAATCCCATTCCATCTTCAAGCGCGGTTTCCAGTTCCTTCGGTGTAATGGCGAAACTTTTCAAGACCCCCAACACATCAGTAAACCAGAACCGTATAAATTTAACGTTGTTATCTTTTACCTGTTTTAAAACATATTCTTTATCTTTTATCGGCATTGCGCTTTCCCCTTTTTTGACCCATAAAAGGAGCAAGTTTGATGCCAAATGCATTAAACCGGAAGAGGTCCAGATATCTATCTGTTTTAATTGATGATTTTAATTTCCATCCATATAGAAGAGTCGTGCGTATGGAATATGAATTACTACGAGAATGTAGGATTATGCGTTATTAACTACTGTTATGTACGAAAGCGTTTAAAATCAATCTTGTACTTCTGGACTCGCAATCCGATGATTCTTTCCGATGTTCCGAGGATTTTCGCCGCCCTCGACATGTTTCCATGAGAGGTTTTGAGCGCATCCATTATAAGGTCGCGTTCATAGCGGTCCACATCTCCCTGCAGTGTGCCGTGCCGAATCGTGCCTGAATACACCGAGCTCTGCAACGTCGGCGGAAGATGATACCCGTATATGACCCCTTCATTGCTGAGAAGAACTGCCCGCTCAATACTGTTTTCCAATTCCCTGACATTACCCGGCCAGTGATAACTCATAAGCATATCTATCGCATGGGTACAGACCCGCTGGATCCTCTTGTTGTTTGCCCGCGCGTATCGTTCCACAAAGAAATCGGTGAGAAGCATAATGTCTGACTTCCGCTCCCGGAGGGGAGGAACATAGATGGGAAACACATTGAGCCGATAGTAGAGATCTTCTCTGAATACCCCTTCTTCTATTAACGTTTCGAGATTTCTGTTTGTCGCTGCGATCACGCGAACGTCAACTTTCTTTGTTTCCGTGCCTCCCACACGCTCAAATTCCCGCTCCTGCAACACCCGTAAAAGATGAATCTGTACCATGGGGGGAAGATCACCTATTTCGTCAAGAAATATTGTTCCTCCCTGGGAGAGTTCGAAACGCCCCTTTCTCATGGAAGTGGCACCTGTGAAGGCCCCTTTTTCATGACCGAAAAGCTCGCTTTCCAGTACCGATTCCGGAAGGGCGGCACAATTGACCTTCACAAGCGGCTTGCGTGCCCTCAGACTGTTAAAATGAATCGCATTTGCTATGAGCTCTTTCCCCGTTCCGCTTTCCCCGCGAATCAAAACAGTGGCATTGCTCTTGGATACCTGGGCAATCAGTTGATACACCTCCCGTATCCCCTTCGATTTACCTATAATGTTTGCCGGCTGGAATTTTTCTTTTAATTCGCTCTGCAAACGAAGGTTTTCCTGTATCAGGATTTCCTTCTCTTCCTGTGTCTCCTGGCGAAGACGGACAGCCTGAGCCACCATGGATGCAATGATTGAAAGGAGCCTGACATCCTCTTTCAACGATATGGTCTCACCAAAAAGTCGGTCTGCGCTGAGCGTCCCGATTACTTCCGCTCCCAGCTTGATAGGAACACAAATGTAAGAAATATCCGTTTTGCGAAGACCCTTGCGCGAGCCGGTCCTGTCCAGAAACAGGGGCTCATCGGAAATATGCGGGACAATAACCGCCTGTCCGGTTTCGACCACCTTTCCCGTGACTCCTTCCCCTATCTGATATCTCCCTTTTTCCTTTTGAGACTCGGAAAGACCGTGGGCAACATCAATATACATCTCCCCGCTTTTTCGATTAAGGAGGGTCAGCGTCCCTCGCGTCATACCCATCTTCTCAGCCAGCGCATTCAATACGGGTGCCGCTACTTCGCGAATATCAAGGCTGCGCCCAAGAGCCTGGCTGACTTCGTACAACAAAGCAAGCTCATTTATTTCCCTGTTCTTACGGGTTTTTACATGTTTTTCCTTCTTCTCCATCTCAATGCACTCCTTTTTGCTGCCCACCACCTGCCAGTCTTTTTATTTAACCGGCCACACCGCCGGAATAGAGCGACGGGTGTCCTTTCCGCATCATTACAGGCCGGAACTGCCACCCGCCCGGATCAGTAATGGTATGCCAAATACTACATAATTGTAATTTTATCCAGTGTTAATTACGCCAGCGTACCGTTATTTTTTAACCCCGACAAATCACATTACGGAATTTATAGAGCAGTATCAATAGCATATAAACATTTATCTCATCTGGCACGGATATTGATATTCCACTGAGACGTAGAAAGGTAATAAATAATTTTCAAAGGAGGTTGGAAAATGAACGCCGGTGATACATCATGGGTACTGGTCTGCACCGCTCTCGTTTTTATTATGACACCGGGAGTGGCCTTTTTTTATGGAGGTATGGCGAGGAGAAAAAATATCCTCTCAATCCTGACTCAGTGTTTTGCAATTATCTGTATAATGAGTCTGCAATGGGTGTTAATTGGCTATTCACTGTCATTCGGCCCCGATACCGGTTACGGTATTATCGGGGGTTTTGAATGGTTCGGGCTTAATGGAGTAGGCCAGGAGCCAAGCACCATTTATGGAAGCACGATTCCGCATCTGGTCTTCATGATATTTCAAGCCATGTTTGCGATTATCACCCCGGCGTTAATGGTGGGCGCGTTTGCCGGGCGGATGAAATTTTCAGCGCTTGTTCTCTTCACGCTTCTGTGGTCGACATTCGTTTATGATCCCGTAGCTCACTGGGTCTGGGGAGCCGGCGGCTGGCTGGGAGGTATCGGTGCTCTTGACTTCGCAGGCGGTATCGTCGTCCACGTCAGTTCGGGTATTTCGGCGCTGATTGTGGCCATCATGATCGGCAAACGGCTCGGATACAAAAAACAGGCGTTCGCGCCTCATAACCTCCCGATAACATTCCTTGGCGGGGCGCTCCTGTGGATCGGCTGGTTCGGATTCAACGCGGGAAGCGCTCTCGAAGCCGGGGGACTTGCAGCGCATGCATTTGTCGCTACGAACACGGCAGCGGCAGCGGCGGGAATAGCCTGGGCTTTTATGGAATGGAAAATGGATGGAGCACCAACGGTACTCGGCATCGTAAGCGGCGCGATTGCCGGACTTGTCGCCATTACACCGGCGTGCGGGTTTGTCAGCATTCTCTCCTCCATACCGATAGGACTTATCGCCGGAATCATCTGTTATCTTGCAGTTGCCCGGCTCAAACCTCTGCTCGGTTATGATGACTCGCTTGATGTCTTCGGCGTTCACGGCATCGGCGGGATCTGGGGAACCCTGGCAACCGGAATTTTTGCGGCTGTGGCGATCAACAACGGCGGGGCCGACGGCCTTTTGCTTGGTAACGCTAAACTCCTTGTGATCCAGACAGTCTATCTTGTCGTCTGCATGGCGTACGCTTCGGTAGTAACATGGATCCTGTACAAGATCGTCGACGCTCTGGTCGGCATGAGAGTGGACGCGGAAAGTGAGTTGATCGGGCTTGACCTGACTCAGCACAACGAATCAGCATATACTGTTTTAGAATAGGAGTATTATACATGAAATATATAGTTGCTATTATCAAACCCCATAAAGTGGATGAAGTAAAGAAAGCGCTCGAAGCTGTCGAAGTAAACCTGATGACGGTATCCGGTGTTCTCGGCCAGGGAAGGCAAAAAGGCCGTACCGAAATCTACAGAGGCGCCAAAGAGAGCGGCGGCCTTCTTAAAAAAGTCAAGCTTGAGATCGGCGTCAACGAAGATTTTGTGGGACCGACTATTAAAGCTATTACTGACGCGGCATTCACGGGAGAGATCGGAGATGGAAAGATTTTCGTCTTTGACCTCCACGATGTGGTCAGAATCGGTACGGGCGAGCGGGGAGAAGACGCGATAAATTAATCGCATCCCTTTCATCGCGTGAAGGGGGGCCGTGTGGTAGTTTCTCAGATCGGCTTCACGGGCGGCGGGCACCTTCCGACGGAGGGCATGTGACCATCAACGGCCCCCTTCACAACTCATGCAGTGACCGTTGAATACACCCTCTGCGCCTGAGGGTATTTGATAGTACCGACCATCCCCTTTGCACCGGGAACGGTCGATATAATCGGCAGAATGTATTAGTGTTTCCCGTTTCGAACACGCATCTCATCGCGTCATGACTTCGACCCATTTCGCAGCGAAAATCATAACCCGGAACACACCTTCTCAATATCGGTACGCGCTTTTTCCAGGGGTGATCAGTGATAACAAATGACCTTTCTATTCACAACATCTGCCAGTATCTTCAGGTTCTCTTCACTTACATCGAACACCTTCACAACATCGCTGTATTGAGCAAAATTCGGCGCTACTTTCTCAGTCTGATTGACAAGTTTTCCGAGCCACTGAGCATTAAAGACTACATCTTTCTCACCCGGGAAGATCGCCAGATAAAAAATGCCCGTTTCCACAAGATCCTGAAAGAAATGGGTTCCATATGATAACTCAGGCATAAAATTGCCGTCAGAATATGCGATTTCACCCAGTATTGCGATATTGTTTATCTCCGAAAAACTGACGGGGACGCCCAGCGAGGGTGTCGTCGATCCCCACCTTCCAGGGCCCAGCAACATAACACGGGTCTTGTCTCTGTCCTCGATCTGCCGGTTTAATCTTCCTACGAGCCTGGCAACTTCATACTTTTTCTGTAACGATAACGCCGTGTATTTTACCGGATCAATATAAATGATTCTGTGCACAGACTCTATCATGCCGCCTCCGAAAAAATTGCCTTCGAATTGAAAAAAGATTTTCTCTTTCTCCACATGCTGCGGGATGGCAACCTGTTTTCCTTCACCTTGAGTCTGAAGCGGTCGGCACTGCACCAGATTCACCTTGAACGTTTCCCCGTCGGTGAAATTTGCCGTGAATTCTATATCAACGGGATAGTCATAGATTGTCTCCAGCTTCTTGAGCATTCTGTGCATCACGTCGGCGAATGGAGTGCCGGCAAGAAAATCGTCAAAGGTAAGTATCCATGCTTCTTGCCCTTTTATCCCAAGGTCCCGCATTTTCTCGTTGGTCTCATGGTCTCTCACCCCGATCCTTTCCATTTTCAAGTCAAGCTCCTCGCTCGACAGATTAAGAATCGATTTTGTCTTCAGGCCGTTATGTTCGAGATCGAGAAGATCGACATCGCGTTGAGAGAATTTACGCGTATCCTGCATCCCCGCATGAGGTTTCAGGAGGGGAAGGTCGAGCGCAACGATTCGCGGATAATCTCCCTCAACCCTGTCCACAGATCGTGTTCCAAGCCCGAATACCAGACGCAGCATACCCGCAGTGGGGTTCATTTCCTTATTCCACACAAAGGTGTTGTAGGAGATGCCCACACCCGCAAGATCAGGGAAAAAATAATTCTTATGATGTGATCCCGACACCCGCTGTACGAGAAGAGCCATCTGTTCGTCAGCTTTTTCAAGCCCCCTCTGCATCCGATAGGTCAACGCATCCTCATTCATGGTACTCGCGTAGATTCTGCGGACTGCGTTCTCAAACTGCGTGTATCGCTCATCAGGAGTACACTGGTTAACAAGAAAGATACTTTCATATTTGCCGGCAAAGGCATTCCCAAAGGAATCTTCCAGCAGGCTGCTCGATCGTACGATAATAGGAGACTGCCCGAAATATTCAAGCATCCTGTAGAACTGCTCCCTGACTTCATCGGGAAAGTGACCATGCTTCATCCTGTCCCGAAGAACACGGGCCGCCTTGAAATACCCTTTCTCCGTCTTCTGTTCCATTCGCAATCGCCACCAGTTATTCTGAACCAGATAGGTGTAGAAAACATCGGACCCTATGTAAAACGAATCATGCTCCTCAAGAATCTGAGGCCAGTCAAAGCTCTTATCGAGTTCCAGAATCTTCCTGGCAAGGAGCATCCCTCCCGTTTTCCCCCCGAGAAAGCCTGTCCCGATCAATCTCTCTCGTATCCTCAAGAGGTCTTCGAGAGAAAATTTCTCTTTCATCAGTATAGACATTCTGGGTTCTCTGGTGATCATGATCCGGCATATCCGTTCAATCATATCCTCCGCCTGCTCCGACTCCCAGGGTTTTTCAAGGAGCCCTTCGGCTTCGATAAATAATCGGTCCCAGTAGTCAAGACTCCGCTCACCACGTTTCTCTCTTTTCTTTGACATGTCGGAAAATAATTTCGCGGCTTCAATGCTGTCGATGATGGGAACAAATTTATCCCCCTCCTTTTTACAGGGAAGAAACATGGTGGGTGAATAGCGCTTCCAGACCTTGAGGGGATGAATATACACATTTTTCTTGTCGTTGTGAACGTCGAGGAGCACCTGTGTCGTTTCGCGAATCCGGGCAATCGTCTGGAAGGAATGGCTTCCTCTTATCACGGCAAAGTATGCGATAGTATCCATCTCAAAGAGATAGGGACAGGTTATGATAAAGAAGTTTCCCACCATCAAATCGGTAGACCATTCCGACAGAAGGTTGGAAAGACAATCGAAGACGTAATACGTTCCAGTCCCTTCTTTTGTAATGATATTGTATACTTCGGTTGAGAATGGCTCAAACCCTTTTGCAGGGTCAAGGTGATAGGTAACGATCTTCCGGTCGGGAGATACAAGGGGTTCATGATCGGCAAACCGTATATAAACGAGCCTCTTCTTATCGTTCAGCGCTCTCTCGATAAAGAGCCTGGTGACATATATATAATCATCGAGAGTATCAACCTGCCAGACCACGTTATCTCCCACCCTCAGACCGTTTATAAGATTATCAAGGGATTCATGTCCGGTACTGACCGGCTGAGAACTCTTGTACGGCTTTTTTTGCAGGAGTTTTTCATCTCGGAGCACACCCTGACGCTCCTCCTCTTCCTGCTGAAGAATACGCAATGCGTGAGCCATCATCGAAGCGATAATCGTAAGCAGACGGAGATCTTCTTGGAGTGGGACCGATTCATCGAACAGCTTGTCCGCGCTGATTGTTCCTATTACCTCACCCTGATGTTTTATGGGGACGCAGATGAATGATATATCTTTTTTCGAAAGATTTTTCCGGGCCTTCGTTCGGTCCAGGAATAAGGGCTCTTCGGAAATTCGGGGCACAATCATGGGCTTCGCTGTCTCGACCACAGTACCGACAACACCTTCTCCTATTTTATATCTCCCCCTCTCTCTCTGGACCTTGGAAAGACCGTGGGCGGCCTCGATAAATATTTCTCCTGTTTGTCTGTTAAGCAGAGTGATGAAACCTCTTTGCATATTCATGAAGGTCTCAAGGGAGCGGAGGATCGGCGCCCCCATCTTTTTTACATCACTCCCCTGCTCAAGGATCCCGCTTATTTCCCACAGGAGCGACAGCTCTCTGGCCTCTCGTGCGGTAGTTGATTGCTGACTCATTGATGTCAGTCCCCCCTCTTAAAAAGATAATAGCATTACACTGGCTGTGTACATAGTTGTAATCTGAGATTATCGGTCTGTGCCATATATCTCCTGCAGTGACCGTACAGTCAGGTCCCGATTCCTGAGGGCGTCAATGGCGTCGATCATTGCCTTAGCACCGGCGACGGTCGATATAATCGGCAGGTTTCGGGACAGTGCCTCGCTTCGAATACGTATCTCATCGCGTCGTGGTTTCGGACCACTCGGCGTATTAATAAGCAGTTCGACATCCCGGTTTTTGATATAATCCAGAAGGTTCGGGCGACCTTCGTCAAGCCGTGGGAGTTGTGTGACGACAAGACCATGCTCCCGCAGACTTTGTGCGGTCCCCGAAGTTGACAATATTTCAAACCCAAGATCGGTAAATTTCTCTGCTATTGCAACTGTTTCACTTTTGTCATAATCCTTGACGCTGATAAATACTTTCCCGGAATCGGGCACTTTCTGTCCCGCAGCCATCTGGCTTTTGGCAAAGGCCACGCTCAGATCGGGGTCAATACCCATTACCTCTCCCGTGGATTTCATCTCCGGCCCAAGAAGCGTATCGGCACCGTAGAATTTCTTAAAGGGAAGAACCGATTCCTTTACCGAGAAATACACCGGTTCGGGGTCACCGTGCAGACCCTGATCGCTCAGAGAGTATCCTATCATTACCTTTGTGGCGATCTTCGCCAGGGGCTGACCGGTAGCCTTTGATACGAAGGGAACGGTTCGTGAGGCCCGGGGATTGACTTCAAGGACATAGAGTTCGTCACCCTTTACGGCAAACTGTATATTGATAAGACCCCGTACTCCCAGTTCAAGAGCCATACGCCTCGTCGCATCCTTTATCTTCGAAAGCATCGCCCGGTGTATGGAGTAGGACGGGATAACCATGGCACTGTCTCCCGAATGAATCCCGGCGTGTTCTATATGCTCCATAATGCCGCCTATGATAACATCTGTTCCGTCGGAAACGGCATCGACGTCCACCTCAATAGCGTCTTCGAGAAACTTGTCGATCAAGACAGGGTGATCCGGCGACACGTCAAACGCTTCATCTAAAAAACCCCTGAGATCTTCCTGGCGCCATACCACCGCCATGGCCCTCCCTCCGAGTACATAGGAGGGTCGGATCAGCACGGGATACCCGATTTTTTCCACTATCTTCTCGGCTTCTTTGAATGAAAGTGCCGTGCCGTTCTCGGGCTGTCGGATATCCAACATATCAATCATTTCTTTAAACAGCCTTCTGTCTTCCGCCCGGTCAATTGCCTCCGGAGGCGTCCCCAGTATCTTTACCCCATTCTCCTTCAACGGAAGGGCGAGGTTAAGCGGCGTCTGACCCCCGAGCTGTACTATTACGCCCTCCGGTTGTTCCGTCCGGACGATATTGAGAACATCCTCCAGGGTGAGCGGCTCAAAGTAAAGCCTGTCGGAAATATCGTAATCGGTCGACACCGTTTCGGGGTTTGAATTCACCATTATCGTCTCGTATCCCGCTTCACGTAGTGCCATGGAGGCGTGAACACAACAGTAATCGAATTCTATTCCCTGTCCTATTCTGTTCGGGCCGCCGCCGATTATCATCACCTTTGCGGCCTCGCCACCCCTGCTTTCGTCTTCTTCTTCATAGGTCGAATAGTAATAGGGGGTGTAGGCCTCGAATTCGGCGGCACAGGTATCGACAAGTTTATAGACCGGGGTTATTCCGTCTTTTTCTCTCATGGATCGAACGCGGGCCGTATCGACACCGAGAGTATCGGCAATCTGACGATCGGAAAACCCGAACTTCTTCGCCCTTCTCATGATATCCGGCGGCAGTGTGCCCGCTACACTGAAACTCGAAATTGTCCTCTCCATATCGACGATATCTTTGATATTCTGGAGAAACCACCGATCAATCCCCGAGAGTTCCGATATCCGGTCGATGGACATACCATTCTCTATGGCAGATCGTATGTAAAAGAGCCGATTGGCCGTAGGACGCGTAAGCAGCGAGTTGCTGTATTCACACTCTCCCGCTCTCGTTCTTTCCAGGCCGTTCAGTCCTGTTTCAAGTCCTCTCAACCCCTTCTGGAGAGCCTCTTTAAAGGTGCTTCCTATAGCCATCGTTTCCCCAACCGATTTCATCGATATGGTAAGGGTGTCTTCCACACCGGGGAATTTCTCAAAAGCAAAACGGGGTATCTTGACCACACAATAGTCAATAGTGGGTTCAAATGATGCCGGAGTCTGCCTGGTAATATCGTTAGGGATTTCATCAAGCCGGTACCCTACGGCAAGTTTTGCGGCAATCTTCGCAATGGGAAACCCCGTCGCCTTCGATGCCAGGGCGGAGGATCTCGAAACACGGGGATTCATCTCGATAACCACGACACGCCCCGTTTCGGGATGTATGGCAAATTGTATGTTTGAGCCCCCCGTGGCGACTCCCACCTTTCGAATAACCGCAATAGCGGCATTCCGAAGGTGCTGATACTCCCTGTCAGTAAGCGTCTGGGCGGGCGCAACGGTTATGGAATCACCCGTATGAACCCCCATGGCATCGATGTTTTCTATGGAACAGATAATGACCACATTATCTGCATGATCGCGCATGACTTCCAGCTCGTATTCCTTCCATCCGAGGACAGATTCTTCTATGAGAATCTCATTGATCATACTCTGCTCGATACCATTGGAGGCATAATCTTCAAACTCTTCTGCATTATAGGCCAGCGCGCCGCCGCTGCCGCCGAGGGTAAAACTGGGACGAATGACCAGGGGAAACCCTATCTCCTCCGCAATCTTTCTGGCCTGATCCATGGAATGGGCCACCTCGCTTCGGGGGATGTCGAGCCCGATCTCTGCCATCGCGACTTTAAATTCATCCCTGTCTTCGGCCCTCTTGATGGCCGTCAGATCGGCACCAATCATTTCCACATTATATTTCTCAAAGACACCCCGTTCGGCAGCTTCAACCGCCATATTAAGGGCGGTCTGGCCGCCGATGGTGGGAAGGACTGCGTCCGGTCGTTCCTTCTCGACTATTTTTTCGATTACATCCGCCGTTATCGGCTCTATGTAGGTGCTGTCGGCCATTTCGGGATCCGTCATGATGGTGGCCGGGTTCGAATTCAAAAGAACCACATTGTATCCCTCTTCGACAAGGGCTTTGCAGGCCTGAGTGCCGGAATAGTCGAATTCGCAGGCCTGCCCGATGACGATAGGCCCCGATCCGATAATGAGGATCTTTTTTATATCAGTGCGTTGTGGCATAAATGATACCTGTCTCTGTTCGATGATGCTGTCTGGGTGTAACGTATATCATAGAGAACGCGATTCGCATCCCACCTCTCTTCCACTATACCCGGCGACATTTTCCTTTACATTTCAGAGGCGCATCGTACACTGTCACACTCCGCCTCGTTCGGGGTGCCGCTGTTTTCTACAATCGGCATGCCTGACATATAATGCCTGTCAACCATACCTCTCAGATCTTTTTCATCATTTCGACAAACCGGCGGAAGAGATATCGTGCGTCATGGGGTCCGGGTCCGGCTTCCGGATGGAACTGCACTGAGAACGCAGGCAATTCCTTATGCTCGAGACCTTCAAGGGTATTATCATTGAGGTTGATATGTGTCGTCTGTATCAATTTTCTGTCGAGAGAATCGATGTCGACGCAAAATCCGTGGTTCTGGACGGTAATATCGATTTTCCCCGTTTTCAGGCACTTTACCGGCTGGTTTGACCCGTGATGTCCGAATTTCAATTTGTATGTCTTTCCCCCCAGCGCCAGACTCATGATCTGCTGGCCCAGACAGATTCCGAAAATCGGAATTGTTCCCATATCGAGAACGCTCCGTGTAGTCGCTATGGCATATTTTACCGCATCGGGATCACCGGGACCGTTCGAGAGAAGGATACCGGCGGGCTGTATCTCCATGATTTCATCAGCGGAGGCGTGGGCCGGCAGAACGGTTATGCTGCAGCCCGCATCGTGAAGCTGTCTCAGTATGCTCCGCTTTACCCCGAAATCCATTACTACGACATGCGGGCCGTCCTGACCATTCAATACATAGGGTTTTTCACAGGTCACGCTCGACACAAGATCCCTTCCCTCAAGACCGGGCGACGCGTATGCCTTCTTGACGAGAGAATCGATATCATCGTCGCTGGTGGATATGACGGCTTTCATGGCACCTTTCGTCCTGATATGCTTTGTCAGGGCACGGGTATCGATCCCCTGGATGCCCATGATACTGTTTTCTTCGAGGTAGGACGCAAGATCCTTCTGCGATCGCCAGTTACTGGTGATGCTGCTCAGCTCTCTGATGACGAATCCTTCAAGCCAGATTGATCGTGATTCCGAATCCTCTTCATTGATCCCGTAATTCCCGATAAGGGGATAGGTCATGGCAACAATCTGACCTTTATATGAGGGATCTGTCAGTACCTCCTGATACCCGGTCATTCCCGTATTAAACACCACCTCGCCACAGCGTTCCCCTGAAGCGCCAAAGGATGTTCCCTCAAAAACTCTTCCATCTTCCAATACAAGTAATGCTTTCATTATTCAGCTCCCAGATCCTAACCTGTCATACTCTTTTTCCCCTCAACCCATCTCCCGCTGTCAAGATCGAGCAGCCCCAGCTCGGAGAGCTGTTTTCTGGCAACGGAAGAGGGCGCCTTGCTGAGGGGACAATGGGCGCTTCGGTTCTTCGGAAAGGCAATCACTTCACGGATAGATTCCGTCCCCAGTATCATGGAAATCACCCTGTCCATGCCGAGGGCAATGCCTCCGTGAGGCGGGGCCCCGTATTCAAGCGCCTGAAGAAAAAATCCGAATTTTTTCTTCACCTCACTGTCGCGTAAACCGAGGGCCTGAAAAATCTTTTGCTGGAGGGCGCTTTCATGTATTCTCATGCTCCCACCCCCGAGTTCTTCTCCGTTTACAACCAGATCATAGGCACGGGACTTGAGGGTGAGGAGTTCCTCACGATTACCCGGGTCGAAATCGGGCCGTTGCGGCGCGGTAAAGGGATGATGGTTCGATGTTATCCTTCTTCCCGTCATGGTAAAAAGCGGAAAATCGGTTATCCATACCGGAGACAGCGTATCGTTTGGAATTAAATCGAGCCGGCGCGCCAGATGTACCCTCAATTGTCCCAGAACCGATGAAACAACCGTATAGGAAGTGTCTGCAATCATTATGATAACATCGCCCTCTTCGGCATTGAAGTGTTCCCTGATACCCCTCTTCTCTTCTTCACTGAAGAACTGAACAATATTAGATTCCAGGGCTCCACCAATAACCCTCATCCAGGTCATACCCTTCGCGCCGAAGGAGGGGACTATCTTCCCTGCATACTCATTCTGCAGAACATTCTTGCTGAGTTTTTCAGACTGTCCCTTGACGTTGATCCCCTTTATCACACCACCTTTCTGCACTATCGTGCTGAAAATCCCGTAGGAAGTATTCCTGAAAAGATGAGTGACATCCGTAAAGAGAAGTCCGAAGCGCGTATCGGGCCGGTCCGTCCCCATCGAGTCCATCGCCTCATTCCAGGTCATCCTCGGAAAGGGAAGGGAAAGCGTAATTCCACCCACGCCAAACATGCGCGCCACAAGTTCTTCCATAAGATCATAAATCGTCTCCTCCTCAATGAAAGATGCCTCGAGATCAAGCTGGGTGAATTCAGGCTGCCTGTTCGGCCTCAGATCTTCATCACGAAAACACCGCGCGATCTGAAAATACCGTTCGATTCCGCCTACCATGAGAAGCTGTTTGAAAAGCTGGGGAGATTGAGGGAGCGCATAAAAATGTTTCGGGTGAATACGGCTCGGGACCAGATAATCCCGTGCCCCCTCCGGGGTGCTCTTTGTGAGCATCGGTGTCTCCACTTCGACAAAACCATGCTCATCAAGGTAATCGCGGACACACTTGATAATGCGATGTCTCATAACGAGGTTGTTCTGCATCGCGGGACGTCTCAGGTCGAGGTAGCGGTATTGAAGCCTCGTATCCTCAGCTATTGAAGCAATATCTCCGATGGCGACACCGGCGACCATTGCCTTTTCCGAAATAGGAAAGGGAAGTGGCTTTGAACGGCTTATAATTTCAAGGTCAGAGACAACAACCTCGATCGTACCTGTCTCGATATTCGGGTTTTCCGTTCCTTTGTTTCTCTTTTTCACAAACCCCCTGACCGCAACACAGAATTCATTTCTCAGCGACTGGGCCTGGCTGCATATATGAGCGGGTGTATCTTCGGGATTGAATACCGCCTGCACAATGCCGCTTCTGTCACGAAGATGTATAAAAAGCACCTCGCCATGATCCCTCAAGGCATCCACCCACCCTTTCAGATACACTTCACTGGATCTATCGGAAAGACTAAGGTTTCCACAGTGTGAACGTTTCTCGAATGTCATAATCTTTTCCCCATTACCTGTTATTTTTCTGCCGTGCCGCAACCGTCACTAAAAAGGTCTTTGCTGAAATGGTGCGGGACCTTTGTCGGATACTCTCCCGTGAAACACGCGGTACATTGAAGATCTCCCCTGGGAACAGCACTCAGCATTCCTTCAACCGAGATGTATGCAAGGGAATCGGCTTCGATATAGCGGCATGTATCTTCCACACAGCAGGAAGAGGCGATGAGCTCGCCACGACTTGACATGTCTATTCCGTAAAAGCAGGGAGAGATAACCGGCGGAGAACTGACCCGGACATGCACCTTCACGGCACCTGCGTTTCTGATGAGACGAATCAGTTGCTTCAAGGTTGTACCGCGGACGATGGAATCCTCCACCACCACAACACGTTTTCCTTTCAATACGCCGGTCACGGGGTTAAATTTTACCTTAACATCCATCTCTCGTTCCTTCTGTTGAGGCTCGATAAATGTTCTCCCCACATAGTGATTTCGTATCAGCCCGATTTCAAATCGTAATCCCGATGCCTGTGCATACCCGAGGGCGGCGGTATTTGCAGAATCGGGAATTGCGATTACGATATCGGCGTCACAGGGCGCCTCCTGGGCCAGCTTCTTTCCCAGCATACGCCTGATTTTATCTACCTTCTCGCCAAAAATAATACTGTCCGGGCGCGAAAAGTAAATATATTCAAAAACACAGGAGGACTGGACGGGGCCGTCTTTAAGAAAGCGCGAAGAAATGCCGTTTTTGTCGATGACAAGAATCTCTCCGGGCTCAACGCTTCGAATGTATTCGGCGCCGATGATGTCGAAGGCACATGATTCCGAGGCGACAACGAAAGCGTTTCCCATCTTTCCTACGCAGAGCGGCCTGAACCCCCGGGGATCCCGTGCGGCTATCATTTGCGTAGGGGTGAGAAAAATGAAGCAGTATGCTCCCTCAAGGTGCGAGAGGGAATCCTCAACCTTGTCAGCAACCGTTTCCCCCTTCGATCGCGCAATAAGGTGAAGCGCTATCTCGCTATCCGCTGTCGTTTGAAATATTGCTCCTTTTTCCTCAAGCAGGGTGTGAAGTTCGAGAGAATTTACCAGGTTCCCGTTGTGGCAGGCGGCAATCTGCTCACCCCTGGAACGGATTAGAATGGGCTGAGCATTCATGAGATCCGAGGAGCCCGTTGTTGAATATCGATTGTGCCCGATTGCGGATGTGCCACGAAGCCCGGATATTATACCGGAATCCTGAAAAACGGACCAGACAAGACCCATCCCCCTGTGGAGTGATATCCGTTTTCCGTCCGAAGCCGCTATTCCGGCGCTTTCCTGTCCGCGATGTTGAAGCGCATAAAGCCCAAGGTAGGTTTTCTCAGCGGCATCGGGGTCCCCGAATATGCCAAAAACCCCGCAGAATTCACGTGGACGATCCCCCCATTCTTTTGTTGCGCTACCAGTGTGACCCACGATACGCCTCCCTTCGAAATCAATCAATATTGAATCTCTGCGCACTTCCGTATACCCGGAATCTTCACTTTCGTTCGAACAGCAACAAAAGATCGTCGCCTGTTGAATACGCCAGAAACTATTATCCGACAGAAAACAGTTGCATGAGCGCACGTACCTCGATTATCGGGATTATGAAGAATGTGTATCTCTCATCGCCTGGAATATACCGTTATTTTTTTCAATTCCGTATGCCGCCATAGAATAGCGGCTGCATGTCGGGCTGCATGTCGGGCCGCATGTCGGGCCGCATGTCGGGCCGCATTCCGTATCCGCTCCGACGCATTATACACCCAACGCATTTGTCGACCATAGCCCCAATGATCAATTATACACCGCTATCCCTCTCGTTATACTATTCAAATCGGTCCGTTCTCAGGCACAGTTATTCGCGGTTTTACAAGAGCAATTATAATGCCAATCGCA
>Ga0272443_10000643_pt1 | contig 60233 bp, 49 predicted proteins | sample SSMAcet12_FD_193581 | JGI IMG/M metagenome (GOLD analysis project Ga0272443, IMG submission 193581) | Marine sediment archaeal communities from Little Sippewissett salt marsh, Falmouth, MA, United States - SSM-Acet-12 | ecosystem: Environmental > Aquatic > Marine > Wetlands > Sediment ... | reverse complement strand
ACACGTGATGATATATTTTCAAATAGCTTAATTTTAATATATTGCACGTCTCACATAAAGAAGACAGGAACCTATGAAATATAATTTTGCTCATGTTGCCACCATCTTTGTCCTGATGATAATCTCACCTGTCATCAGCGCTCAGGAAATATCTGCAACTGACAGCCTCAGACAGAACGCCGTTAGGGTTTTCATTGATTGCTGGCGCTGTGACATGGATTATATAAGGAGGGAGATACCCTATGTTAATTACGTCAGGGACGTGAAGGAAGCACAGATATATGTGCTTAGAACAACACAGTCAACGGGAAGTGGTGGAAAGGAATATACCTTCACCTTTGTTGGACAAGAAGAATTTGAAGGGATGAATGATACCCTGGTTTACCATAGCAATCCTGACGATACTGAGGATAAGATCAGGGAAGGTACCACCAGGATGCTCAGTATGGGACTGATGAGGTATATTGCACGAACACCCATGTTTGATGAGATTGAAATAAATCACCCGGGTATTACGGAGGAGGTCGAGGTAATTGATAAATGGGACTACTGGGTATTTGAAATAGATTTTGATCCGGAGCTTGAAATGGAAGAATCGCTGAAATCATTTAACTGGGATAACTCCATAAATATATCCAGGGTAACGCATGCATTAAAATATGAACTCGACGCTGATATGAACTTCCGCAGGACCAGGTACAGTTATGAAGATAGTACATATGTCAGGAACAGAAACTCATGGAGAATAGATAACCTTCTGGTGGCAAGCATATCGGAACACTGGTCGGCAGGTTTAAGGGCAGATCTGACTTCTTCCACTTACAGGAATCTTCGGTCAAGCATTGATATTGTTCCTTCTATTGAATATAATATTTTCCCTTATTCACAATCTACAATCAGACAGCTGAGAATGCTGTATGGAATAGGCTATTCTTACAATAATTATATTGACACCACTATCTATAATAAAACAGAAGAACATCTTCTTGAACAAAGTCTTGATATTGCGTACCAGGTCCAGCAAAAATGGGGTGAGATAAATATCTCGCTTGAAGCATCAACCTATTTGCATGATCTTTCTAAAAACAGGATTGAACTGGATTCATATATTAGAATCAGGCTGTTCAAAGGATTGTCTTTAAGCATAAATGGTGGTGTGGCCCGCATAAATAACCAGATAACCCTTCCAAAAGGCGATCTGGATGAAGCAGAAATACTCCTGGAACTTCAGGAGCTTGCAACTGCCTATAGTATTGATGGAGGTATTGGCTTTACTTATACATTCGGTTCAATCTATAATAATATCGTTAATCCACGATTCGGAAACGGTAATTACTATTGATAAAACACATGAAGGCAGGATGCCTTCAACCTGGAATAATGGAATTATGGAACCGAGCAGTACGAGTTTGTCGCAGGCAAGCGACTACTGAGAGCCCGCCGCCCTCGTTTGCCTGCGGCAAGCTAAGGTCCCTCAGTTCCATTATCCCATATAAATAATTTGCATAATAATTTTTTTTGTCATAAATTTGACCAATTAGTTAAACTATATGGTTTATCTTCTTAATTAAACTATAAAATTAAAAATATGGCACCTGCGGATAAACAAACTGAATCGAAGATATTCGATGCAGCTACCGAGATCTTTGAGGAAAAAGGACTGGCTGCAGCTCGTATGCAGGATATTGCCGACAAGGCAAAGATTAATAAAGCCCTGCTACATTATTATTTCCGAAGCAAGGAAAAATTGTTTATGGCAGTTTTTGATAAGCTTGCAGAAAAGGTGTTTAAAAAATTTGCCAGCATATTTGAGGAAGACATGCCTTTCGAGGAGAAAATAAGGTATTTCTTTAAAGAACATATGAGCTTCCTCCAAAAAAATCCCAGATTGCCTATGTTTATTCTCGCGGAGATAAACCGTAATCCAAAACTCCTGGACAAATTCCTCAGTAAGGTCAGTGTCGGCAATATCAAAACGAAAATATCATCGGATGTTTCAGGCAGCCTGTCTGAAGAGGCAATACCTCATCTTATGGTAAGCATAGTCTCTTTATCTGTTTTCCCTATAGCTGCAAAGCCAATACTCAAAGGAATATTGGAACAGGCAGGAATTGAGTATAACCAGTTCATTAAGGAAAGAATGCAGGTTGCTCCTGATTTTATTATCAATGCACTTAAACAATACAATGTTGAATCAACAAACAATGTAAAAAAGCAATGAAGCGAAAATGAAAATTATAAACAAATGAAAAAATATATCCTTCTTTCAATTATAATGACATTGCACTGCAGCTCTTCAATAACAGCGCAGGATATTATTACGCTTGATGTATGCTATAAGAATGCTGCCATGAATCATCCGCAGGCAGGTGAAAAAAATATGCATCATAGCCTTTGGCAGCTTAAGCAGGATAATCTGAAGACCTCCTGGTATCCTCAAATAGAAGCCGGTGCAAACGCTCTCTACAATTCAAACGTAGTTGACATGAGCGAGGCTTTTGAATCAATTCCTGTGCCCGGGATAAGTGATAACGTACCCCTGATGCCTCACGACCAGTATAAACTGACCATTGACGTTAACCAGGTTATTTACGACGGTGGTGCAATAAAAGGAAACCGCAGGCTGGAAGATGCCGGTCTTGAAGTAAGCAAGAAAGAAGTTGAAGTAGAACTGTACAGGACAAGAGAACAGGTTAACAATTATTATTTTGCTTTCATACTGCTTGACAAACAGAAGGAGCAGCTGAATATATATCTGCAGACCCTGACAGAACAGATATCAAGCCTTGAAGCCGGAATACGCAACGGTGTAATACTCGCTTCCGACAGGGATGTTCTGAAAGCTGAAAAAATTAGGCTTGAACAGCAGATAACCGAGACCGAAATAAGAATAAACTCTACAGCTGCTGCCCTGTCTGACCTTACCGGTATGGAAATAACCGGTGAGACCAGGGCTATTGTTCCTTCACCACCTGTAAATACTGTCGACAAGCTCACCCGACCCGAGATTAAGGTAATGGATCTTAAGCAGCAGCAGCTTGAAGCTGGCAAGGCACTTATAAGAAGTGAAAGGAAACCTAAAGCATTTGCCTTTGCTACACTGGGGTACGGCAAGCCTCCCGGCAATGATTTCTTTTCGGATACTTTCGGCCCCTTTTATATGGTTGGTGCCGGCATAAAATGGAATATCATCGACTGGAATAAAAGCCAGAGACAGGAGGAGATTATAAATATTAACAAATCCATTATTGATTCACGAAAAAAGAACCTGGAAGAAAATATAAACCGTGCCCTGATAATGAAACATGCCGAGATAAGAAACCTTGAATCGGTTCTGCAAAGTGACAAAGAGCTTATATTAACATTGCAGGCTGTCCGACAAACGGCGTTATCTCAATATGACAACGGTACAATAACCGCATCTGAATACCTTGCCGAATGGTTAAAAGAGAAGGAGGCTGTTATCAGTCGTGAGATCCATACTGTAAGCCTTGCAAAAGCACAGGTTGAATACATGAATATTGCAGGTAAAGAAATTGAATAAACTAAATATCATTAAAATGAGAACATTAACATATCCTATTATATTGATTTCCATGCTGGTCTCCTGTAAAGGCAACAATGATGAGCCTGATGCATGGGGGAATTTTGAATCGAAAGAGATCATTGTTTCATCGGAGTCCCAAGGAAGGATACTCTCAATGTGGGTGGAACAGGGGGACCTGCTGAAAAGTGGCTCCCTGGTAGCCGTAACTGATACTGCTATGGTGAAACTGCAGCTTGCCGAACTGGAAGCCAGCCGAAGCAGTATCCTGACAAAGCTCAATTCCTTTGATGCCCAGAATGATATAATTGACCAGCAGGTAAAAAACCTGGAGGTGAATATTGAAAGGGTGGAAAGCATGCTGCGTGATAAAGCTGCCACACAGAAACAGCTGGATGATCTCACGGGCCAGGTACACGTGCTGAAAAAGCAGAAAGAAGCCAACAATACACAAAAAATGACCATCAGGAGTGAACTGAAGGTATTTGACTCCAGGGAGGCCCTGATGAAGGAACAGCTTGACAGGTGCTATGTAAAAAGCCCATCCGACGGAACGGTGCTTGAAAAATATGCCGAAGCGGGTGAAATTACTTCGGCAGGCAAACCCCTTATTAAGATTGCTGACATGGAAAGTATGGAATTAACAGTATATATAAGTGGAGCCCAGCTCGGGCAGGTCAAACTGGGACAGGAGTGTAAGGTAAGAACTGACAGGGGGGTAAAAGACTATTCCGAATTTAGAGGCAGGGTAATACACATTTCCGACAGGGCGGAGTTTACTCCAAAAATAATCCAGACAAAGGAAGAAAGAGTGCATATGGTATATGCCGTAAAGATATTGGTTAAAAATGATGGTACGCTTAAGAACGGTATGCCTGCAGAAGCGTTCTTTGGTCTTTCCAACTGACTTCATAATGATTGACTCCGATAATATATCCAAAAAGTACGGTAATGTAATAGCCCTTGACGGGATATCCCTCAAGGTGGAAAAATCTGAACTGTTCGGCCTGATAGGACCTGACGGAGCCGGCAAGACAACATTCTTCAGGATTGTAACTACCCTCCTTCTCCCCGATAGTGGAAAGATGACTGTCATGGGTCATGACACGGTTAACAAATACATAGAACTGCGCAGTAACATAGGATATATGCCTGGTAGGTTCAGTCTTTACCAGGATCTCTCCGTTGAGGAAAACCTGAATTTTTACGCTACGGTATTCAGTACAACAGTAAAAGAAAACTATCACCTCATAAGAGATATTTATAAACAAATTGAGCCTTTCAGAAAAAGACCCGCAGGTAAATTATCAGGTGGTATGAAACAAAAGCTGGCGCTGTGCTGTGCCCTGATACATGCTCCGGACCTGATAGTGCTTGATGAACCCACAACGGGCGTAGATGCCGTATCCAGGACTGAATTCTGGGAAATGCTTAAATCACTGCAGAAAGAAGGTATTACCATACTTGTTTCAACACCCTACATGGACGAGGCAATGATGTGCGACAGGGTGGCACTGATCCAGAGAGGGCATATTCTCCATATTGACAGGCCCGGTCATATTATCTCGGGCTTTGGCAGAAAAATATATGCCGTTACAGGCATGAATAAGTTCAGGCTGATACAGGACCTAAGGTCTTTTAATCCTGTTGAAAATGTCAATCCCTTTGGCGATTCTGTACATATAACCTTTGCGGGTGACAACTACGACGGCACAATAGTAGCCTGGCTTGAGGAAAAAGGACACAGCGATGTGGGTATCGCCCCGGTTGAGCCAGGCATTGAAGATGTATTCCTTGATCTAATGAGCACTGAAGAAAATGAACGGTGAAAAAGTAATAGAAGTAAGTAATCTTGTTAAGAAGTTTGGTTCATTCGTTGCCAATGATAACATTAGCTTCGATGTGTACCGGGGAGAGATTTTCGGCTTCCTGGGGGCAAATGGTGCGGGTAAAACAACAGCCCTGAGAATACTCTCGGGCCTTTCAAAGCCAAGCTCGGGTGATGTTAAAGTAGCCGGTTACGATATATACCGGAATGCTGAAAATGTAAAAAAACACATAGGCTACATGTGCCAGAAATTTTCCCTTTATGAGGATCTTACCGTTGCTGAGAACATAATGCTCTATGGCGGCATCTACGGACTGGCAAAGAAAGTGATAGAAAACAAAACAGATGAATTGCTTGAATCGATGAATTTCACAGCCTTCCGTAAAAGCATAATAGGCGACCTTCCACTGGGGATGAGACAGAAACTGGCATTTGCCGTGGCAATATTGCATGAGCCTGAAATAGTATTTCTGGATGAGCCCACCGGAGGAGTCGATCCCATTACAAGAAGACAGTTCTGGGAAATGATATATAAGGCATCCTCCGATGATATTACAGTATTCGTCACAACGCATTATATGGACGAGGCTGAATATTGCGACCGGGTCAGTATTATGAGTGAGGGACATATAGTGGCCATTGACAGTCCCGCCGGCCTTAAAGAAAAATACAGTGCATCCTCTGTACAGGATGTTTTTGTTAAGATTGCCAGGCCAGATAAAAATAAAAAAACATGAAACGATTCTTAGGATTTGTTAAAAAGGAGTTTATCCACATCTTCAGGGATGTGCGTACACTGGTAATCCTTTTTGGGATCCCTGCTGCCCAGATACTTATATTCGGCTACGCTGTGAGAACAGACATAAAAAATGCAGGGATTGCCATCCTTGACAATTCGAAGGATGAAATAAGCACTGCACTGGTATCCAAACTGGAAGCATCTGATTTTTTTATTGTGAAGGCGAACCTGGAATCAGGGAAGCAGATTGACAAATCATTCAGGTCAGGCGACATAAAAGCAGCGCTTGTATTTGAAAATAATTTCGGGGAAAAGTTATTGCACGAGCACCGGGCAGGAATACAAATAATTGCAGACGGCTCTGAACCCAATGTGGCAAACCTGGTAAGCAACTATACAAAGGCTATAATAAATGATTATATGCTGGAACTTAACAAAACCTCTGCTGGAACGGGTATACTTATTGAACCCGAGGTGAAAATGTACTATAACCCCAACCTTGAAAGCAGGTATATGTTTGTTCCCGGAGTAATAACCATCATACTGGTACTTATCTGTGCACTTATGACCTCCGTAACCATAACACGCGAGAAAGAATTCGGTACAATGGAGGTGCTCCTGGTCAGTCCCCTCAAACCAATACAGATAATACTTGGGAAGGTCGCCCCCTATGTTGTTCTTTCACTTATCGATGTAATTATAATCCTTTTTCTGTCATGGATGGTCTTTGATATCCCCATAAAGGGAAGCCTGGCACTGCTTATGCTTGAAAGCATGCTGTATATCTGCCTGGGACTTTCACTTGGTATAATGATATCAACCATGTCAAAAACAATGCAGCAGGCAATGTTCATTTCAGTGGTCGGGCTTGCACTGCCCACCATTATACTGTCAGGTTTCATCTTCCCGGTTGATTATATGCCGGGCTTTTACAGGTACTTAAGCATGATTATTCCTCCTACCTGGTTTGTGACTATTGTGAAGAACATTATGATAAAAGGTGCCGGGTTCTCATTTGTATGGAAGGAAACCATAATTCTCCTCGTCATGACCCTTGCCTTTATAATGATCAGCACGCTCAAATTCAAAAAGAGACTGGAATAGGATGAAAACAATATTTTACCTGATAAGAAAAGAGTTCATACAGATATTCAGGGACAAATTCCTGTCCAGGGCAATCTTTGGAATGCCTGTGGTTCAGATGCTGATTCTGGTACCTGCCCTGACTTTCGAAATCAATAATATTGATCTTTGTGTTGTTGACATGGATATGTCATCAGAATCAAGACAGCTGGTATCTACTTTGCAGGGTTCTGAATTTTTTCTGCTCAAACACACCACTTTCAGCGATGAGGAGGCTGATAAGATGCTTCACTCAGGCAGTTGCGACATGGTCCTGCAGATACTGCCGGGCTTTGGCAGGGATATTATCAGGGAAGGCGGGCAGAAACTGATGGTCAAAGTAAATGCAATCAATGCAAGCTCGGCACAACTCTCCTGGGCATATATGAGGGCTGTATTGCATGATTATAATGCTGAACTCATTGCTGATAACATGCTTCTTTTCAGACCACCACAGCTGTCAGTTATTGAAACAGAAACACGCTTCTGGTACAATCCGCAATTGAACTATAAATATTATATGTTACCCGGTATACTGGTTATCCTTGTGACGGCTATCGGACTTTTGCTGGCAGGTCTTAATGTTGTGAGGGAGAAAGAGACCGGTACCATTGAACAGTTAAATGTAACACCGATAAGGAAGTACCAGTTTATTACTGCAAAGCTTGTTCCCTTCCTGCTTATAGGCCTGGTCGACCTGGCTTTCGGTCTGGCACTGGGCATGATAGTTTTCAGTGTGCCAATGAACGGGAGTATTGCCATGCTATTCCTTTATGCAAGCCTGTATCTTGCAGCTGTACTGGGACTGGCACTGTTCCTCTCGACGATGTCATCCACCCAGCAACAATACCTTTTCATAGTATTCTTTGTATGGATGGTATTCATATTAATGAGTGGTATCTTCACCCCTGCTGAGAGCATGCCCGGCTGGGCCCAGAAATTCAACCTGATCAACCCCGTTGCCTATTTTATGAGGGTAATAAGGATGATCATGCTTAAGGGATCAGGTTTCTCCGATGTACTGCCCGATCTCAGGGGCATATTGCTTATAGCCGTAGCTACCATCTCCCTTGCCATCTGGCGCTACCGCAAAACCGTGTAACGCGTATTTACAATAGCCAGGAATTATTAATTATCAACCTTATCAACCTTCTCCATGCCCCATGCATACCAGCCAGGTTTCAAATAAAAATCCTTATACTATATTAAGGTCTTATTACTACAGTTGCTGAAACCGGCCAGTGGTCTGATATGTAAAGTTTTCCCTGCCTGGGGGTTTGTGTTCCTTGTGTGAGTACGCGGATTCGGTTACAAACAAATATATAATCTATCCTGCCTTCACCTTCCTTATCACTGAAACCGTTGAAGGTGTAAGAAAGCCCGTCAGGTTGTTTTTCGCTGATTAAATATGAATCTACTACTAAAGCCCCCTCATAACCATCTTCAGTAAGTGTGGCATAAGCCCTGCTGTCTGGAAGCATATTAAAATCACCTGTTAGTATAAAAGGAGAGTCACCGGCTATCTTAATAACCTCTTCCAGTATTATCCTTGAGCTCATCAGTCGAGCTGAATCAGACATATGACTGTAATGGGTATTGAAAAAGAATAAATTTTCTCCGCTGGATTTCTCCTGCAGTTCCACCCATGTCACTATTCTGGGCAGAACGGCTCCCCATCCTTTACTGCCCGGTACAGCAGGTGTTTCTGACAACCAGAATGTCCCCGAACCAAGGGCAAGGAAACGATCCTCCCTGTAAAATACCGGTGTCATCTCTCCCCTTTGTTTACCATCTTCCCTTCCTACTCCTATCGATTCATAATCAAGCATAGCTGAGTCAATGAAGTGGTACTGGTGCCATAATGCCTCCTGGAGACCAAAAATATCAGGTGATTCATCCTCAAGGAAGGATAATACAAAATCCTTTCTCGACGGCCAGTCATTGGGTGCATCACCTGGATTGTCATAACGGATGTTGAGGGTAAGTACTTTGATCCTGATGCCCTTATCCCGGCTACATGCAAGAAGGATTATAAAGAGGAGGAGTGATAAAGTTACTGCCCGTTTCATCTTATGTCTTTTTTGTAAAGATAGTAAATTAATAAAGGCAGGGAGTCAGGGGGCAGGGAGACCTCCGATGGCGTGGATTTCAAATCCACGCCCATCTTCAGCGTATAACGTGTAGGCTAAGGCTCCCACCTACTACCTGCACCCTGCTCCTTGCTCCCTGCCCTTAGCCTTTTGTAAAGAGTTTCCTATCTTTATCACATCAATTCTTATACTTTACCAGCTATGGGGAAAATAAAAGAAAGACTTTACGAGATAATCTTTGAGGCCGACACCAGGGAAGGCAAAACTTTTGATGTGCTTTTAATAACGGCAATAGTGATAAGCATAATAGCCGTAATACTGGATTCAGTGCCAGAGATTAATGCTGGCTGGCATGGTACCTTCATGACAATTGAATGGATTATTACCATCTTTTTTACACTGGAATACATACTGAGGGTAAGTATTGTAAGGCATTCTTTCAAATATATATTCAGCTTCTACGGAATAATTGATCTCCTTGCCACACTGCCTACCTATATTGGCCTTATAGCCACAGGAGGATCGAGTCTGCTAATTATCAGGGCATTGAGGCTCCTCAGGATTTTTCGTGTATTCAAACTGTCAAGATACACTGTTGCAGGTTCTATTATAAGCAAATCACTTGTAGCCAGCAAAGCAAAAATAGGAGTATTCCTGGTCGCTGTAACTACTGTTATTATCATTATTGGCACCATGATGTATCTCGTTGAAGGTTCAGCAAACGGCTTTACCAGTATTCCCAGAGGCATATACTGGACAATCGTCACAATTACCACGGTTGGGTATGGTGACATAGCACCGGCTACCGGCCTTGGACAATTTATAGCCAGCCTTACCATGCTTACGGGTTATGCTATAATAGCTGTTCCAACGGGTATTGTCAGTGCGGAAATGAGTTATCAGCAGAAGCTCATACGCAAAGGTAATAGCAATGCGAAGGCCTGCCCGGAGTGTCTTGCTCAAGGTCATGATGAGGATGCTGAATTCTGCAAATATTGTGGTACAAAGCTTAATTGAAAGACTGGTGTATTATTAGTATCTTTGTTAAAAATTATGAGTAATGGCAGGAATACCAAGCTTTTTCAAGCAGTATAAACCTAGGGGGTTCAACTATACTCCTATGTATTACGACGCTGATAAGGAGCGGAGGGAGGAGAGAGAGCGCCTTATTAAGGCTGAGCTGGGTATTAAGGATGAAGGAACTAACGATAAAGAATACGTCCCGAGGATAACACGTGGATCGATGACAAACTATTTCAGCCAGCAGAAAACAAGGGTTCAGAGATACACATTAATACGACTGATAGTTATTGTCCTGGTACTTTTCCTCATCACTTACGTTTTCTTATATCTCTAAACTTTTCATTGATGCCTGATATTATCAAGCTCTTACCCGACTCTGTTGCAAACCAGATAGCCGCAGGTGAAGTTATACAAAGACCAGCATCGCTTGTGAAAGAATTGATGGAAAATTCTGTTGATGCGGGCAGTAATATTATAAAAGTAATTATTAAAGATGCCGGAAGCTCACTCGTGCAGGTTATCGACGATGGTACAGGCATGTCAGAAACAGACTGCAGGCTGAGCTTTGAGAGGCATGCCACCTCAAAGATAAGTACTGCTGATGACCTCTTTTCAATAAGCACAAAAGGATTCAGGGGCGAGGCTCTTGCATCTATAGCTGCCGTGGCAATGGTGGAAATAAAAACCCGGCTGCATTCAGACGAGATAGGTACCATAGTAAAAATAAACGGCTCAAAGGTTGAATTGCAGGAGCCAGTGAGTTGTCCCCCGGGGACAAATATTGCAGTCAAAAATCTTTTTTATAATGTCCCTGCGCGGCGTAAATTCCTGAAATCTGCTTCAACAGAGCTGCGTCATATAATCAACGAGTTCCAGAGAGTAGTACTGGCTCATCCGGGTGTGAAGTTCAGCCTGCATCATAATGACAAGGAACTGTTCAACTTGGCACAGTCTAATATCCGGCAGAGGATCATCGGGGTTTTTGGAAAGAGTATTAATCAAAACCTTATTAATATTGAAACCGATACCAGCCTGGTTAAGTTAAACGGGTTTATCGGTAAGCCTGAACATGCCAGGAAAACATTCGGTGAACAGTTCTTTTTTGTCAATAAGAGGTACATGCGACACTCATACCTTCATAAGGCAGTGATGGAGGCATACCAGAATATCTTGCCCCCGGAGGCAATACCGGCATATTTTATTTTTCTTGAAGCTGACCCGGCAACGATAGATGTTAATATACACCCGACAAAAACAGAGATAAAATTTGAGAATGAAAGAATTATTTGGCAAATATTACATGCCTCTGTCAGGGAAAGTCTGGGTAAGTTTAATATTGTGCCTTCACTTGACTTTGATAATGAAGGCATAATAGACATCCCGCCTGCAGGAAGGGAACCTGCTGAAATGCCACACATAAAAATTGACAACGATTTTAATCCATTCAGTGAGGACGACAGGTACAAAAGGGACCCCAATGTGCGGGCCTGGGAAAAACTGTATGGAGGAACTGACACTGAAGACCAGAACAGGATCATACCGGACTCTAAAAACATGGGGGATATCCACGGCCCGGAAAAATTATTCCAGGTAAGAAACAAGTATATAATATGTTCCGTCAAATCGGGACTTATGATAATCGATCAGAAAAGAGCCCATGAGAGAATCCTGTATGATAAATTTATTAATGCACTCAAGACAAATACTGTAGTAGCACAAAAAAGCCTGTTCCCAAAGACCCTTGAACTGGACCAGTCTGACCTGGCCATCCTGTCAGAAATAGAAGAAGATCTAAAGAATTGTGGCTTTGATGTACGCTACCTGGGTAATAATACGATATCCATCAACTCACAACCATCATCAAGTATGAATGAGGATCCGAGGGAGATGATTGAGATAATACTGGAAGAGTATAAATCTACTGAGAAAGATCCCGGTGACGGTAACAGGGATAAAATTGCCGCCTGTATGTCGAGGGCAGCAGCAGTACCTTATGGAAAGACACTTGAGATACCGGAGATTAGAGAGCTGGTTGATAAACTATTCCAGTGCACAAACCCGAATTATTCGCCTTCGGGGAAAGCGATAGTAAGTATCATCACACTGGATGAACTGGATAAGAAACTGAGGTAGTCTGGTTCCTTATCCGTGTAGCCGGAACAGGTTTATTTTATGGAACAGGCCAGGAGGGCTGATCATACAGGGAAACAACTTTGGGTTAAGAAGGTGACAATATGTCGTATTTAGAATAATCTTAACTATCTTGGCCTGACTATTGTTATAAAAAAAGACAACTGTTAAATCAGATTTTGGTATATGAATAATTTTGGTAGAGGATTTTCAGGAATACCCCCGGTAGTAAAGAATCTCATTCTTATTAACGTAATTATGTTGCTCGTGCTTTACACCGCCTCAGGAGTATTCAATGTCGATCTGAATGCAATGCTTGGTCTTTATTATCCCAGATCCGACCATTTCAAGCCATACCAGATAATTACACACCTGTTCATGCACGCTGGCTTTGCGCACCTGTTTTTTAATATGTTTGCCTTATTCATGTTTGGACGTGTGCTGGAGTCAGTCTGGGGACCTAAGAGATTCTTTATATACTATTTCGTAAGTGGTCTTGGAGCTGCTCTTACTCACGAAGCGGTAATAGCCATACAATATTATAAGCTTGTCGGTTCAATCAGTCCCGATCAGCTTCAGATTGTTATGGATAGAGGAGCAGAAATATGGCAGACCGGGAGGAATTTCACCGATCCCAATATGGGGCAGTTGAATGGTCTACTTAATATACCCACTGTTGGAGCTTCAGGAGCAGTATTCGGTATATTACTGGCCTTTGGAGTACTGTTTCCCAATACCAGGCTTATGCTCCTGTTTCCTCCAATACCAATTAAGGCAAAATGGTTTGTAATAGCTTATGGGGCTCTTGAACTATATTTTCTCATAGCCCAACCCGGAAGTAATGTCGCACATGCTGCTCATCTGGGCGGTATGATATTTGGATATATTTTAATAAGGATATGGAAAAAAACAACTAATACTCTTTACTGATGACTGTTATCAGCGATTTGAAGGAACAATTCAGGAAAGGCACAAACCTTCTCAAGTTGATTTATATTAATTCAGCTGTATTTATTGTAATGGCGGTTTTGCAGATTATTGCCGTACTGGCCAACAAACCGGGTATATCGTCTTCAGTAGTTGAGTTTCTTGCTGTGCCTGCCTCCTTCTCGAACCTGCTGCTTAAACCCTGGACCGTAATTACCTACATGTTCCTGCACGAAGGCTTCTTCCATGTACTTTTCAATATGTTATGGCTTTACTGGTTTGGCAGGATATTCAGTGATTACTTCGATCAGAAGAAGCTTGTAGCGGTATACATCCTGGGTGGACTGTCAGGAGCTCTTTTCTATATACTTTCCTTTAATATTTTCCCTGCCTTTTCCGAAACAATACACGTTTCGATTGCCATGGGAGCTTCAGCTTCAGTAATGTCAATTGTTGTAGCCACAGCTGCATATGTTCCCGATTATTCTGTACATCTCTTCCTGCTGGGAAGGGTTAAGATAAAATATATAGCTATTGGTATCTTCCTGCTTACTTCAGTTTTTGACTTTTCAGTTAATACAGGTGGAAAAATAGCCCATATAGGAGGAGCTGCCTTTGGAATTATTTATGCCCTTCGTTTCAAACAGGGTAAAGATACCGGTAAATGGATTACCAGCATCATTGATACAATTGCTACCTGGTTTAAACCTCGCAAGAAGATGACAGTATCATATAAGAAACCCATGAACGATCTGGAATATAACAAAATGAAAGCCGACCATCAGGAGCAGATAAATAAAATACTTGAAAAGATATCCAAGGGTGGTTATGACAGTCTCACAAAAGCTGAAAAGGAAATCCTATTTAAGGAGGGCCAGAAATAAAGCCTTTACTTCTTTTTCTGATTTTTTCACCTTATTTTTATTCCTTATAATTCATGTGATCCTTGCATAAGTTAATTAGAAAAATACTATTAATCCTTAACCTTGGCGCTGCCCTGGCATTACTGTTAGCCTATGCTTCGGTGATAATTAATCCGGGTAAAATTGCACTACCAGCCTTTTTTGGCCTTGCTTATCCTTACCTTTTACTATTAAATATAATTTTTGTGCTCATCTGGGCAGTCAGTATCAGGAAAGAAGTATTTATCTCAATAATTGTGATCGGCCTGGGATTTAATCATTTCAATAATTTTATCAGGTTCCGCAATAGCGAAACAGCGGATTCAGATCTGAGACTTATGAGCTATAATATTAGACTATTCAACCATTATGATACTGACAGGAACAGTGAAAAGGACATCCTGGATTACCTTAATGCAAATGATCCCGATATTTTGTGCCTGCAGGAATTTTATCTTAATGGTCCCGTTTCGGATATACCCCGACGCTTTGCCAGGCCCATCAACGAGGATTACAATATCCATACTAAATTCGTGCATATAAAGGATAACCGTCATTACGGTATAGCCACCTTTACCACTTTTCCCATTATTGGACGTGGGGATATCCTGCACCCAAATTCTGCTAGTCTTTCTATATATACTGATGTTATTATAGCTTCCGACACTTTCAGGATTTATAATAATCACCTGCAATCATTTAAGCTCAGGCGAATGGAACGATCACTTATTGAGGAGATTTACGCTAATGAAGAAAACGGCACCATGAAGGAATTGAGAGATCTGTCTTTTTCACTTAAGCAGGGATTTGCCCGAAGGGCAGAGCAGGCAATCGTTGTAAAGGAACATATAAATTCTTCACCTTATCCTGTCATTGTGTGCGGTGATTTCAATGACACCCCCATATCGTACAGCTACAGGAAGATCAGGAAGGGATTGAAAGATGCATTTGTGGAATCGGGGAGCGGAGCGGGTTTCACGTACAAAGGCAAATATCCACCCAACAGGATTGACTATATCCTTTTTGACGACAGGCTTTCTTCAAGTGGTTATATCTCTGACAGGGTAAAGTATTCCGATCATTATCCCATCACTGCTTATTTCAGAATAAGCAACTAGAAGGGAAGATTACTAAGATCAACATTCCCCCCTGACAGTATCAGACCAATCTTTTTGTTTTTGAATAATCCCCTGTTCTCATCAATAATGGCGAGACTTACTGCAGATGAAGGTTCAATAATGATTTTCATTCTTTCCCATATAATCTTCATGCACCTGATTATACTATCATCCGTTACGGTAAAAATATCATCCAGATTTTTACTTAATATAGAAAATGTTCTTTTGCTCAAAGTCGTCAGTAATCCGTCTGCTATTGTTTCAGGTTTATGAAAAGGAATATACTCACCTGATTTCAACGATCTGTAAGCATCATCAGCGCCCTGTGGTTCAGCCCCGTATACCCTTATATTACTATTTACACCTTTAACTGCAATTGATATTCCACTCATCAGGCCGCCACCGCCTACAGGGCCAATAACTATATCAAGGTCGGGGTGTTGTCTCACCAGCTCGAGTCCTGCTGTACCCTGCCCGCTGATTACATTAAAATTATCATATGCGTGGATGAAGGTGGCCCCTGTTTTTTCGATTATCCGGTTTGCGGTGTCCTCTCTTGCTTTCAGGTTAGGCTCACAATAACTTATCTCCGCACCATAAGAGGCTACAGCCTGTTTCTTTACTTCCGGCGAGTTTGAAGGCATAACAATATATGCCTTTGCATCCCTCATTCTTGCAGCAAGAGAGAGTGCAGCAGCATGGTTACCTGATGAGTGTGTTACCAGTCCCCTGGATATTTCTTCCTCACTCAGCGACATAACTGCACTGGTTGCTCCCCTGAACTTAAAGGCCCCTACTTTCTGGAAATTTTCACATTTGAAAAATAACCTGGCACCGTACATTTCATTAAGCAGCGATGAACTCAGCACCGGCGTCTTATGTATAAAAGGTTTTATCTTATCATAAGCTTCTTCAATATCAGCCGGTACGGGGATCTTCAGATCATTCATACATGCTTATTAAAAAATACTGTAAGCCACCGTTAAGCCTGCCATCACGACAGATACCATGGTCATAAGTTTAATCAGGATATTTAGTGATGGTCCGGAAGTATCTTTAAAGGGATCTCCCACTGTATCGCCCACTACACTTGCATGATGGGATTCGCTTCCTTTACCTCCGTAATTTCCCTTCTCAATGTATTTCTTGGCATTATCCCATGCTCCTCCGGCATTGTTGAGCATTACTGCCAGGGTAAACCCCGTTGTCAATCCACCAACAAGCAATCCAACCACACCTGCCACACCCAGTAAGACACCTACTGCTATTGGTACTATAATAGCCAGCATTGAAGGCACAATCATTTCTCTCTGTGCTCCCCTGGTTGAGATGGCCACACACTTTGCATATTCAGGTGTAGCCTTACCCTCCATAATGCCTGGTATTTCCTTGAATTGTCTCCGTACCTCATCCACCATTGAACCTGCAGCCCTGCCAACTGCCTTCATAGTCATAGCACAAAAAACAAATGCCATCATAGCGCCTAAAAATATACCTCCCAGCAGCATCGGATTGAACAGTGAAAGGTTGTATGCCGAAACGAAATCATCTATATGGGCTGTTGCAACCTGAACAGCTTTCTGACCTTCTTCTATCATTGGAACCGAATCGGTATAGAACAATATATCTCCAATCTGTTTAAAACCTTCGATACTGGCATCCGCCAGTTTGCCTAGCCATAATCTTACTTCTTCCATATACGCGGCCAGCAGAGCCATGGCAGTAAGAGCAGCTGATCCTATGGCAAATCCCTTTCCTGTGGCAGCAGTTGTGTTCCCAAGCATATCAAGGGCATCTGTTCTTTCCCTTACTTCGGGCGGAAGTACTGACATCTCAGCATTTCCCCCGGCATTATCAGCTATAGGGCCAAAAGCATCGGTTGCCAGTGTGATGCCAAGGGTTGATAACATACCAACGGCGGCAAAGCCAATACCGTAAACGCCATCAGCAAAGTGTGTAAATCCCCCGGCGAAACCAAATGCAGCAATAATACCTCCCACGATTGTCACAACAGGAATCCATGTTGAGTACATACCCACAGCCACACCATCAATTATGGTTGTTGCAGGCCCCTGTTGCGTCTGTCTTGCTATTCCTCTGGTAGGTTTGTATTCATCAGATGTAAAATATTCCGTACCCTGTCCTATTATTACTCCTGCCAGCAGACCTGCAACAACAGCCCCGAAAACGCCCCATGTTATCCAGCCAGCAAAAGCCAGTCCGGCCAGCACAACAAGTATAAGTGCCGAACTGCCCCCTGTCCCCAGGAGGAGTGCATTAAGGAGGTTCTTCTGTGTAGCCGACTCTTTAGCTCTGACCATGTATATGCCTGCTATAGAGAGTATTATACCTACAGCTGCAACAATCATGGGAGCAATAATTGCCTTAACCTGGTCATCAGGAGAAAGGGAAGGCAATGCCGCACCCAGTGCAGCAGTGGCAAGAATTGAACCTGCATAAGACTCATACAGGTCGGCACCCATACCGGCAACGTCACCAACATTATCACCAACATTATCAGCTATGGTGGCAGGATTACGAGGGTCATCCTCCGGAATTCCGGCCTCAACCTTTCCAACAAGGTCGGCACCAACATCAGCAGCTTTTGTGTATATACCTCCACCAACACGGGCAAACAGTGCCTGTGTCGATGCTCCCATACCGAAAGTAAGCATGGTTGCTGTTATCTCAACCATCTTCTGGTGCTCTGTTGTCCCCTCATGAACGAAAGTCAGGCCGAGCCATTGCAGACCATGTTCCATGTTTTCCGGGGTAAATACAGCTTTGGTAAGTATCAGAAACCAGGCTGAAATGTCCAGGAGAGCAAAACCTACAACAACAAGTCCCATCACTGCTCCACTGCGAAAAGCTATTTTTAATCCCTGGTTAAGCGATTTAGACGCCCCATGGGCTGTACGTGCCGAAGCATAAGTTGCAGTACGCATACCAAGGTAACCGCATAAGCCGGAAAAGAATCCTCCTGTTAGAAAGGCCACAGGCACAAATGGATTCTGAACGCCAATCTGTGCAAGTATTAAAAGGAAAATAACCAGGAATACAAACACAATAGATACAACCTTATATTGCCGTTTGATGTAAGCCATAGCTCCATCCCTGACATACTGTGCAATCTCTTTCATCTTGTCAGTACCCTCTGGTTTTCTTATCATGCCCTTGAAGAAAATCCAGGCAAATAACAGGGCGGTAATCGCCGCAACAGGAACGATCCAAAATAAACTGCTGATCATAGGTAATAAGTTTAGTTATCTAAAAAATTCAGGTTTTTGTGATAATTATGCAAAAGTATCTGACTTTTTGATATACGCAAGATTTTAGGCCCGAAAATATATTCAAATATGTTCATATCTGAATATTTGTTGAAATGTTGAAATATTAAATTGTTGAACTGGATTGTTGAATTGTTGGCCCGGGGTGGAATCTTAAGTAATTATTTTACATACTTAAACACCCCGGTTCAACAATTACACTCTTTAACGCTTCAACAATTAAACATTTATTTATTCTTCACATATTTCTCCAGCCAGCGGTATGTTTCCCACTGCATATGCATAAGTGATTCAGCTGATGAATAGCCATGGCTTTCCTTTGGCAGCAGTACCAATCTCACGGTAGCTCCATGTCCTTTTAATGCAGCATAATATCTTTCACTCTGTATTGGGAATGTGCCGCTATTATTATCTGCCTGCCCATGTATAAGTAATATAGGATCCTTGACCTTATCTGCATGCATGAATGGGGACATATAGAAATACAGATCCGGGGCTTCCCAGAAAGAGCGTCTTTCATTCTGAAAGCCAAAGGGTGTTAATGTTCTGTTATACGCACCGCTCCTTGCTATTCCAGCAGCAAACAGGCGTGAATGAGCAAGCAGGTTAGCAGTCATAAAGGCACCGTATGAATGTCCTCCGACGGCTACTCTTGCAGGATCAACAACACCCATCTCCACACCTTTGTCTATTGCTGCCTGTGCATTGGCCACCAGCTGTTCCCTGAAGGTGTCATTAGGTTCTTTTTCATCCTGCGCTACAATTGGAAATGCGGCATTATTCATTACTGCATATCCCTGGGTCACAAATACCAGTATTGATGAGGGGCTTACCCTTATGAACCTGTATGGCGATCCCGATACCTGGCCTGCTGCATCCCGGCTCTGGAATTCACGCGGATATGCCCAGAGAATAGCAGGCAGGGGTCCATCCTTTTCCCTATCATATCCTGCTGGCAGGTAAAGCTCAAAGGAAAGGTCGAGACTATCATTCCTTTTATATTTTACCAGTTCTTTTCTTACACCTTCCAACTGAGGATAGGGATTCTTAAAATTGGTGATCTGCGTCAGTTCACCGCTTTTCAGGTTACGTATGAAATAATTCGGTGGTATATTAATTGACTCCCTGGTGGTTATGACAAGATTTTCCTCATCAGAAAGCATGTCCACCACAGTCTCATAATATGGTGCTTCCGAACGCCATAATCTTGTTATTTTCCCATCCTTAATCCTGTACTCATCAATGAAGGGACGGTCGCCCTCCGGTGATGCCCCGCTTCCTCTCAGGTAAAGAGATCTCCCCTTTTTATCAAACAGGAGCACTCTCTGGCCTGATTCGTTTTCTGTGGTCACAAAATTGCCAGGGTTATTATACCTGTCTTCTGATTGCAGCCTGAAGATCTCTTTTTTTGTCCCCATAGGATCATCAGGATCGAACATGCTCTGAACTGAGAGTCTTTCCTTACGGGACCTTTCCATCAGGATTGCAACATCATCATTCCCCCATGTAATACCTCCGAACCTCAGTCTGGTTGCCAGATACTCTTCAGGTTCTCCGTTAAAGGGTGCATCAAGTAGATATACCTGATCATGGTATTCCATTTCCTTCTCAAAATTACCATCATCCAGCGGCTTGACCCACATGGCAGTAGAAGGTTTGTCATTTCTCCATGTAAAACCCGATGGCTCGGGGAAAGTCATATCATATCCCCTGGGGAGGTTTTCTTTCAATGGCAATTCTGCCATCTTTTTAACGAGGTTACCGTCCATGTCCCATATGGCAACAACCGATGGAAAATAATAATAAGGAACAGTATATGAGAATGGTTTCTCCACTGTCTGTATCATCAGGTAACTACCGTCAGGAGATGGATCAACCGAGCCATATATTCCCGGCTTACCTATCTGCCTGGTCGATGATCCGTCCCATATCTTTATTACCGAGCCTGCATAATATTCAAATATTGCTTCATCTACAGGATTTTCAAGAAGGTCCTGGAAGGTCCTTGCAGCTCCCTTTTTACCCAGGCTTTCCTGTACAACGGGGCCTTCAGGTACGGGGGACGGCAACGGACATTCGCCCCTCCCCGGTATTATGGTCTGATAAATAATACTCTTGTTGTCGGGTAACCATCTGAAACCACGATAACCAATGACCATATTTAAATTGTCATCAATTTTTTTCACTTCCAGGCTTACTACATCACCTATCCATAACTCAATACTATTATCGGTAGTGTTGGTAAAGGCAAATTGTTTGCCGTCATTTGACCAGGATAAGCTACCCAGTTTGAGATTCCCGGGTAAACCCTTTAGTTTACCTTTAACTGATCCGTCAATATTTATCAGGGACAATCCCGTAGCATAGCTACGCCTGCTGGGACCATTAACAGCCGGGTCTATCCTGAGACCTCCAAGGCGTAGCTCTTCCCTTGAAAGGTCTTCTATGGAAGGCATACCCGGTCTTTCTGTCAGAGCAATTGTAGTACCATCAGGACTTATTGAGACCGAAGGTGTAGGACTAGCCGTCATTATCGCAACAATTTCTTCAGGTGGCTTCTGGTATTTCAGGCCATCCTGGGCAATGATACTTCCTGTAACAAATGATAACAGGACAAACAGAAATAGCGAATTTTTCATAATGGTTTTATTTTGGTTAATAATTTAATCCTTCAGGAATAGTACAGATGACAAAGTTAAACTTTATAAAATATTATTATATGCTATATAATATTTGTTGAATTGCTTAACTGTTAAAAAGGGATTATTAAGAAGTTAAGAAGTTGAAGGTTTGAATGGTTCTGCCCAATTCAACGATTACACAGTTCAACGATTCAACTTTCAAAATAACTATATACCTTTACTATGAAAAATATTTATTATGAAGGAACTTAAAAAGCTTATTGAGAAAGCCTGGGATAACAGGGATTTGCTCAAGGATAAGGCAACAGTAGAGGCGATCAGGGAGGTTATAGATTTACTCGACAGGGGTGAGCATAGGGTTGCTGAACCTTCTCCTCAAGGATGGACGGTGAATCAATGGATAAAGAAAGCTGTTATACTGTATTTCCCGATCCAGGACCTGGAAGTAAGTGAGATCGGCCCCTTTGAATTTCACGACAAGATAAAACTGAAAAAAGGCTATAAAGAACTTGGCGTAAGGGTAGTACCGCATGCTATTGCAAGGTATGGGGCATTTATCAACAGGGGAGTCATAATGATGCCCTCTTACATAAACATAGGCTCCTATGTTGATGAAGGAACCATGGTAGACACATGGGCTACTGTGGGATCATGTGCACAGATAGGAAAAAATGTTCACCTGAGCGGAGGAGTTGGAATAGGAGGTGTACTGGAACCTGTGCAGGCAGCTCCCGTTATCATTGAGGATAACTGTTTCATAGGATCAAGGTGTATCATAGTCGAAGGGGCATATATAGCAAAAGAAGCTGTCCTGGGTGCTAACGTAGTAATTACTAGGTCAACAAAGGTGATGGATGTCACAGAGGATGAACTTCGTACATACAGGGGCTACGTGCCACCAAAATCAGTTGTAATACCCGGATCATATACAAAAAAATTCCCGGCAGGCAAATATCAGGTACCCTGTGCACTGGTGATAGGCAGGCGTAAAGAATCAACAGACAAGAAAACATCGCTGAATGATGCTCTCAGGGATCATGATGTTGACGTTTAGAAATTATAACTATCCATGTTAAAAAGTGGGTAATATTTAATTTGAAATAAACTCAACTGTTTATGGCAGGAATTAATGATATAATAAAAGAGAGCATTCATGTGCTGCGCAATGGAGGGGTAATTCTTTATCCCACTGACACAATATGGGGACTGGGTTGTGATGCTACCAACAGCGATGCTGTGAGAAAAATATACAAAATCAAGAATAGGGATGATAGGCAAAGCATGCTGATATTGCTTGACACTGAATCAAAATTACCATACCATGTAAAAGAGGTGCCGGATATTGCCAGGCAGCTTATTGAAGTAAGCGATGGGCCTCTTACACTTATATACCCGGGAGCCAGGAATATTGCAAAGGAGCTTATAGCTGATGACGGTTCTCTCGGGATCAGAATTGTGGAAGATGAATTTTGCACTTCACTTATTGCACGATTAAGAAAACCGATTGTATCAACATCAGCAAATATCACCGGGGAAGAAGCCCCTCGCAATTACTTTGAAATCAGTGAAAAGATTAAAGAAGCTGTAGACTACATAGTACCTTTGCGGCAGGATGAAACAGATATGAAAACTGCCTCTTCAATAATCAAAATAGAAATTGACGGACAGTTTAAGATTATACGATAACTGTAACTTAATTTTTCCTTATCTTCCCGGAACCTGATACTCTTGCATCAACATTGGGACTCCCTGAATAATATATATCTCCGCTGCCTGACACTCTTGCTTCAAGATCCTCCTCAACCATAGTCCGGCATGTTCCGCTTCCTGATATAGATACATCCATTGTTTTCAATCTGAAACCTTCTCCCCTGTATTTACCGGATCCGCTTATTGTCAATCCACATTCCTCTGCCGAGCCATCCAGTTCAAGTGATCCTGACCCTGAGATTCTGCATTCGATAGACTCAGCGTTAAGATTATCCATCTTGATATTACCACTGCCGCTTACAGCCAAACCCAGCTCTTCTGCCCTTATTGATTTTTCTGCAATTATGTTACCTGAACCTGAAACATTCAGTTCTTCTATTTCAGGCATTGTTACATAAATCGTAACTTTCTTATTGCCAAAGCTCATCCAACGATCATGACTGATAATGAGTTTGTCATTTTTTACGGTTGTTGCTATTTCTTCGAGGTAGTCTTCATCCCCTTCAAGCACCACGCTGAAGTTATTACCCTGCTGAAGCACCAGGGTACCTGCGACACCAAATCCTATACCGGTAAAATCATCCAGATCCCTTGTATCCCTTGTCTGCGCATTTAATGCACCAATGGATAGAAGAGTAATAAGTATTAAGCCAAAATATTTCTTCATGATTACTTATTTGTTAGTTTAATTATTCTAAAACATAAGAAAGACGACACTAAATAATTATCGTTGCAGGAAGTGAGAGATATTAGTAATTGATATCCATTATTCCGTCGGGCAGATCTATTATAATAGTCTTTTTATCCTTATCTATCTTTATAAGCCAGTCCTCGTTCAGTGGTATAAGTTGTTCAGTATTTTCATTATCCCTTAACACAAGCATATATTGCATTGGCAGGCTAATTATTTTTTCAACCAGGCCGATATATTTATTAAGCTTATTATAAACTTTGAAGCCTGTCAGTATAAGGTGGGCAGGAATTTCATCATCACCTTCCAATTCTTCCTGGTTCAGCAAAACCCTGCAGCCAATAAATTCTGTCATTGCCTCACTGTTATCGTAGTTCTCAAATTTAATGACTACATTTCCGGATGCATGCCCGGTAATTGATTGAATAAAAAAAGGAACAGGCTTTCCATCTATTTCAATAAAAACCCATTCCATTTCTTTGAGGTCTTCAGGAATATAGTCCTCAGGATGCAACATTACAGCTCCTCCGTAACCATGCACCTTAATGATCTTTCCGAGTAATATCAACTTCTTATCTGGAACGGGCATAATATCCCGCGATTAATTATCTTACTCTTCCCCTGTCTTTTCTTCTTGTTTTTTTTCAGCCCTCTTGTCCGCTTTTTCTTCGTCTGCAGCGGGAGCTTCTTCTACTTTTTCTTCTTCCTTCTCCCCAGCCTTCTTGTCCGCTTTTACTTTATCTGCAGCGGGAGCTTCTTCCACTTTTTCTTCTTCCTTCTCCCCAGCCTTCTTGTCCGCTTTTTCTTCGACTGCAGCGGGTGCTTCTTCCACTTTTTCTTCTTCCTTCTCCTCAGCCTTCTCGTCTGTTTTTACTTCATCTGCAGCGGGAGCTTCTTCCACTTTTTCTTCTTCCTTCTCCTCAGCCTTCTTGTCTGCTTTTACTTCATCTGCAGCGGCAGCTTCTTCTACTTTTTCTACTTCCTTCTCCTCAGTCTTCTCGTCCACTGCGGCCTCGTCTGAAACGGGTGCCTCTTCCTCTATTTTTTCTCCTTCTGATACTTTTGCATCCTCGTCACCTGCAGATGCTTCAGCAGCAGCCATTTCTTCACGTCTTTTTGCCAGGGCTTTAGCTCTTTCCTCGTTAATCTGCTTCTCAGCTTCAATCCGCTTTCTCTTTTCGTCTTCCCTGTCCTTCTCTAATCCCGTTATTTTGGCCTCAATTTTCTGTTCCTTTTCTTTCAGCCATATCTGGAATCTTCTTTCAGCTTCAGCTTCATCAAAAGCTCCTTTTCTCACTCCGTCCAAAAGGTGTTTCTTCAGCATCAATCCCTTATAAGATAAGATAGCCCTGCATGTATCTGTAGGTTGTGCGCCTTTTTGCAGCCAATCCAGTGCCCTGTCGAAATCAATTTCGATAGTTGCCGGATCTGTTATGGGATTATATACCCCGAGTTTTTCAATAAATCGGCCATCCCGTGGCGCTCTGCTATCTGCTACCACAATGTGGTAGAAGGCCTTTCTTTTGCGGCCCTTCCTAGCTAATCTGATTTTTACTGCCATTTAATACGCGTTAATGTTCCTACTTATAAAATTTGTGGCTGCAAAGATATGATTATTTAAGTAATCGGCAAACAATATTTTTAGTAAAATTAACTGCAATTGAATGGAATAACTGAAGGATGGATTAATGAAAGGAGTGATTAATGGGGTTAGAGATTACTCCAATAAGTTAACAATATTCCAATTTTCCAATTTTCCAGTATTTACTCACCCCGCTGGCACGGTTCTCCGAACCGTGCTGCGAGATTCGTCGAGCTCGTTACCTTCACTTGCTTTCAGCAACCTCAGGTTCCCCGGTTCCAATATTCCAGTACCCCAACAGAAAAAAGAGGCTCCCGGTATGAGAGCCTCAGTCATTAATCAAATTATTATAATGGCCTTTTAGCCGTTTTTATTTGGTTACATACCATGTATTCTGAACAAGCAGGTCGTTTGCTTCCATTTCCCTGAATGGAATAGGAAGTATTAGGTTTCCTGCATCATAAGGAAGACCTGCTTCTATGTCCACCTGCCATCTTTTTAGGTCGTGCAGCCTGTGTCCTTCCCAGCAGAGTTCCCAGTATCTCTCCTGGCGTATCTGATCCTGTGTCAACGGGCCGGTAAGAAGAGGAGCCAGAGCTCTGTCCCTGATAACATTAATATCCTGGATTGGAGCATTTGGTCCAATCTGAGGACCTGTTGACTCAAAATTCGCTTCTGCTCTTACCAGGTACATTTCTGCCAGTCTGATAAGTGTGATATTGGCAAAGTAATCTCCCCACTTTGCAGTATTTATCCCACCATTATTCAGTATAGTACCAACACCATAGTAATACATCTTATTGATATCCGCGATTGTATAACTATCATCCATCTCAGCTTCTCCCTGGTAGAAACCTCTCAGATCGTTCGCATCAAAAGTTGCAAGGAAACCAGGCTGTATGTCATAGTCGCCTCTTCCCATACCGTTCAGTGAAGCGTACATTACAGTCAGCCAGGATGTATTACTGGCCACGTTATTCTGCAGGGCGAAAATATCTTCGCTTGTTGCAGCATTATTATTAAACGCCTCCAGAGGTGTGGCAACCAGCGAATAATACCCTGACTCAATTACCCTGTTTGCTTCAGTTGCAGCATTGGTAAAATCACTCATCTGCAGGTATATTCTTGCAAGCACAGCACTGGCGGCATATGTTGTTGCATAGACATCATTGAACTCAGGTAAAAGAGTCTTCGCATCAGTTAAGTCATCCAGTGCCTGTGTATAACATTCTCCTACAGTATTCCTGGCAACTTCAATTGCATCACTTACATCTTTTGTAGGAGTGGTTAGAATAGGAACACCCAGCTGGCTGTTAGCCTGCCCGGGTTCATATGGCAAACCAAAGAGCCTGGTCATATCGAAGAGCACCCATCCTCTTAAGAATTTAGCTTCACCCTCGATTCTCTGTGCATCATCAGCATCAAGCACTGCGAGTGTTTCAGGATCGATAAGCACATTACATATATTTATCAGTTCATATGCTTCGATCCATGTATCTCTGATATATGAATTAGTAACAGCAATTTCCTTGTTTATTATCTCACGAGGCTGTTCATATGTACCGAGGAATCTCATATCATCGGAGGCTGCCAGCAATTCGCTGTATTCATTAAAAGTGCTTCCGAAAATATCAGCATCTCTCGCCTGAAGGTATGCTCCCACCAGTGTTGCCTGGATATTTTCGGGAGTAGTAAGAGCGACACTGGCATCAATTGATTGCTTGGGTTTAAGATCCAGTTTATCATCGCATGATGAACTGAAGATCATAACCGGTATTATAAGCAACCATAATAGTCTGTAAAATATTTTATTTTTCATGATATTCATAGTTTGCTATTGTTAGAAAGTAAGGTTTATACCAACAGAATATGTTCTTGCCTGCGGTGCAGTATAGAAATCATATCCCTGTATGATGTTCTGTGTCTGTGTTGTCCGGTTGGTTCCCACATAGTTTACCTCGGGATCCCATCCCTTGTAATTAGTGAGTGTATACAGGTTCTGTACGCCGATCCATATCCTGGCACTTTGCATCTTAATACGGTTAAGAACATTATCTGGCAGCTTATAACCCAGGGTAATATTCCTGAACCTGAGGTATGAACCATCTGTAAGATAGCGGTCTGAATCACGGGTGCCGTTACCCATTCCCAGGCGTGCCTGTGGTATATCGGTTATATCACCCGGTTGCTGCCACCTATCCATCTGGTCAACAGTTTGATTATCAAACCAATCTCCATTTGCCGATTGATACATTCCTCCACCGTTATAGATTTCATTCCCATAAACAAAACTGAGAAGTATATTAAGGTCAAATCCCTCGAATTCAAAGTGGTTTGTGAGTCCCCCGGTAAAATCAGGATTTGGTGATCCTACAACCATTGGAGTTGCTAGGTTATAGTTATTTGTTGTTTCATCACTGCCTTCCTCAACATAATAAAGCGCATCACCGTTAGCAGGGTCAACACCTGCGTACTTACGCATTTTCCAGACACCTATAGGCTGCTCTTCCATTACATAGTTAAGTCCATTTGGAGTGATCTCAGGCCCATCAACGCTCAGTACCTTATTCCTGTTAAATGCTATATTGAAATCTGTTTCCCATCTAAATCTGCCTGTAAGGTTATTTGAATGCAATGCAAATTCAACACCTTTATTCTCCAGTTTACCAACATTACTCCACACTCCGGTAAAACCTGATGTAGAAGGCAGTGTTTTGTAAAGCAGGAGGTCGGTAGTTTGCTTATTGTAATAATCTATTTCACCGGTAATCCTGTTAGCAAAAAAGCCGAAATCGATACCAATATCAAATTGTGCTGTTGTTTCCCAGCCCAGTTCATTAAAGGCCAGCTGTGTAGCCTGAAGGCCGTTACGACCGGCATAATTAACACCATCGTAGAGCGCAAGGTGAGCATAATCAGGAATACCTGAGTTACCTGTCAGTCCATAGCTTGTCCTCAGTTTAAAATAGCTCAGTACATTTTCTATCCCATCCATAAAACTTTCCTCAGATATTATCCATCCTAAAGAACCTGCAGGGAAGAAACCATACCTGTTATCAATACCAAACCTTGACGATCCGTCAACACGTCCGCTTAAAGTAAGCAGGTACCTGTTATTATACATGTAGTTTGCCCTACCGAAATATGAAAGGTAGGTGGTCCCTTCCTCCCAGCTGTCGAAAGTTGTAGCTTCAGCTGCACTTGCTATGTTCTGGAAGTCATCAGTCGGGAATCCTTTACCCACAACGTCTGAACCTGTGGTCATTGACTCCTGATACGACATACCACCTACAAGATTAAGATCATGGGCATTTCTCACCATTATATAAGTCAGGTAGTTGTCCCAGTTATAGTTAACGACCCTCACAGACCTGTTTTGTGCCTCACCGGCGGGTCCGGCACCAATGGTTTCGCGCCCCCAGAAATTCTTCTCCCTCATATCAATAATGTCAGTACCGAAATCTGTTCTGAAAGTAAGACCTTTAAGTATTTCGTAGGTACCATATACATTACCAAGTGTTCTGAAAGATATCTGGTTATTATATGAATCACGTATTGATATCAGTCCGTTATAATAGACCGTTTCCTTGTTTAGTTCGCCTGTATCGGGGTCATAAATAGGAGTAACCGGAGCCTGTGCAACGAGTTGCAGTGGCGTGGCAAATGCATTATCATTTTCCACCCTGTCCATCTCTGTCCTCATAATGCCCAGATTAATACCATAGGTAAACTTGTCTCCTGATTTCTGATCAAGGCTCACCCTTCCGTTAAACTTATTCATACTGTTACCCCTGAGTATCCCAACTGTATTATCATAGCTCATACCGGCATAAAAGCTTCCTGTCTCGGAACCTCCGCTGGCACTCAGGTTAATCCTGTTTACAGAACCTTTCTGGAAAGCCTCACTCTGCCAGTCGCTGTCCCAGCCCTGGTCCCATTCATCGCTTACGTATATTTCCCATATATCTTCTTTAGGCAGCCAGTCCCAAACCAGTCCATCTACGGATACATTATCCATTGATTCATTAAAAAGCTCCAGGTACTGGTCGGCATTTAGCCATTCGCGAAGTCTGCTGGGTTCACTTATACCAGTGGTATAGGAAACATTAAACCTGGTGTCGCCTGCCTGGCCATTTTTTGTGGTGATAACCACAACACCGTTTGATGCCCTGGACCCATAAATTGCAGCTGCGGATGCATCCTTGAGTATCTGGATGGACTCAACATCAGCCATATTTATATCAGCAAGCGGATTGGTTGGCTGGTTGCCACTGTTACTGAGGTTAACCGAAGTTACGGGCACACCGTCAATAACATATAGTGGCTGGTTATTGGCTGAAATGGATGATGAACCCCTGATTCTCATTTTCACGATCTCACCAAGTTTACCACTCGCCTGTTCAATGAATACACCAGCCGTCTTACCCTGAATAGCTGATTCAAAGCTAACAGTAGGCGTTTGTGCAAGACCCTCAGTTTCAACTTTAGTAATAGAACCACTAAGCTCTCGCTTGATAGCTGAACCATAGCCGGTAACAATAACTTCATCAAGGCCTATATTGTCTATCTCCATGATAACATCATAAACATTGTCTGCACCAACTATTACTTCCTGGGTTTTCATCCCTACAAAACGAAATACAAGAACATCTCCCTCAATAGCAGTAATTGAATAATTACCGTCGAGATCGGATGCAACACCCGTAGTTGTTCCCTTGATATTCACCGTTGCACCAATAATGGTATTACCATCTTCGGCAGCAGTGATAGTTCCTGTAATTGTTTTCTCCTGGGCGAAAGTCATGACAACCAGGCCACAGAAGAAAAACAACATTAATACTAGTTTTCTCATATTAGAATTTTTAGTTTAGGTAATTAAAAAGAATACATATCTGCCCAATACTTTTAAAAGACGCCCAAGATATAAAAAAATTGCATCCGGCAATAAATTTACTAAAAATTTTATTCATTCATTTTATTCATATCCTGTCGGATATTCACCCGGTATAATTTGTTAATTACTCAAACCCTTTTGACTCTTCTTGAAAGAGATTTTTGGTTACTTTTGTAAACTCTATCCCTTGCGGATTATTTTTTGTCAAAATCGCAACCTGCTTATTATGAGTAATTTCGTGCATATCCATCTTCATACTCAATATTCAATACTTGATGGTGCATCAAAAATAAGTGAACTCATGGATATAGCTGCCAATCTGGGCATGAAGGCAGTGGCAATAACCGATCATGGTAATATGTTTGGGGTGAAGGAATTTCATAATGCTGCAAAGGGAAAGGGCATAAAACCTATAATAGGAGTCGAGGCATATGTAGCCAGGAGAGGAATGTCGGAAAATACAACCAGGGATGACAGGTCCGGTGACCACCTTATATTGCTGGCCAAAAATTATACCGGTTACAGGAACCTTGTTAAGCTTGTATCACTTTCGTGGACCGAAGGTTTTTATTATAAACCAAGGATGGACAAAGATCTCCTGAAGGAACATAATGAAGGGCTTATAGCCACTTCAGCGTGTATAGCAGGTGAAATACCAACAGCTATTCTTAATAATGATCAGGATACAGCAGAAAAGGTCGCCAGGGAGTACAGGGATATTTTTGGTGATGATTTTTACCTTGAGATACAGCGGCATAAAACAGGTGATCCCTTATACGACAATGATACCCTGTCAAGGCAGAATGAGGTTATTGAAGCATACCGGGTGTTATCAGAAAAAACGGGTATAAAAATAGTCGCTTCCAATGATGTTCATTTCCTTAAAGCAGAAGATGCGGAAGCCCATGACCGTCTTATATGCCTTAATACAGGTAAAGAGCTTGATGACCCGGACAGACTGAGATATACCAAGCAGGAATACTTCAAAACTGAAGAGGAAATGAGGGAATTGTTCCCCGACTACCCTGAAGCTGTTGATAACACAATGGAGATAGCCAGTAAGGTTGAAAATTATGAGCTCAATCATGAGCCTATAATGCCTGAATTCCCCATCCCTGATGAGTTCGATAGCAAAGATGATTATTTGAAGCACCTTACTTACGAGGGTGCCATGGAAAGGTGGGGAGAGATCAGCGATGAACTGAAAGAAAGGCTCGACTTTGAACTTGATACCATAAAAAAGATGGGGTACCCAGGCTATTTCCTTATTGTACAGGATTTCCTGAGAGCTGCAAGGGAGATGGGAGTATCAGTTGGCCCCGGCAGGGGCTCCGTAGCAGGGTCCGCAGTAGCTTATGCTCTGAGAATAACAGATATAGACCCTATAAAATATAAGTTGCTTTTTGAACGCTTTTTAAACCCCGACCGTATATCCATGCCTGATATTGATATTGATTTTGACGAGGATGGAAGGGACCAGGTGCTCAGGTATGTGGTTGAAAAATATGGACACGACAGGGTAGCCCATATAATTACTTTCGGTACCATGGCAACCAAGATGGCAATAAGAGATGTTGCCAGGGTCCAGAACCTCCAGCTCTCAGATGCCGACAGGCTGGCCAAAATGGTCCCGGAAAGACCAGGCGTTACCTTCCAGAAAGCTTATGAGGAAGTTCCTGAACTGAAAAGAGAAAAAGAATCGGGTAACGAGCTTATTTCTCGTACTCTGCAGTATGCTGAAGCACTGGAAGGATCGGTAAGGCACACAGGAATTCACGCCTGTGGAGTGATCATTGGACGGGACCCACTATACGAACATATCCCCATAAGTACAGCTAAAGATACTGACCTTTATGTAACCCAGTACGATGGTAATCATGTTGAATCAGTAGGCCTCCTTAAAATGGACTTCCTGGGCCTCAAAACACTTTCTATAATCAGGGATGCCATTAACAATATAAAGGACTCGAGGGGGATAGATATTGACATAAGCATTATACCCCTGGATGATGCAAAAACATTCGAGCTCTATTCCAACGGCGAGACAACAGGACTATTCCAGTTCGAATCAGATGGTATGAAAAAACACCTTCGTGAACTGAAACCCAACCGCTTCGAGGACCTCATAGCAATGAACGCCCTCTACCGGCCAGGCCCCATGGAATATATCCCGAAATATATCAGGCGTAAGCATGGAGTGGAAAAGATAGATTACCTGCTTCCTGAGATGGAAATACACCTTAAAGATACATACGGTATTACCGTTTATCAGGAACAGGTAATGCTCCTGTCACAGGATCTGGCAGGATTTTCAAAGGGGGAGGCTGACTCGCTGCGTAAAGCTATGGGTAAGAAAAAGAAAGAGCTGATGGAAGCCCTTAAGGTAAAATTCTTTGAAGGATGCCGGGCCAGTGGATATAAGGAAAGAATCATTGAAAGGATATGGAGTGACTGGGAAGCATTTGCCCAGTATGCCTTTAATAAATCACACTCTACATGCTATGCATACCTGTCGTACCAGACAGCCTATCTGAAAGCCCATTATCCTGCAGAATTTATGGCTGCAGTACTGAGCCGTAATATAAATGATATAAAGAAACTGACCATTTTCATGGACGAGGCCAGGAGGATGGGTATTGAAGTTCTGGGACCCGATGTAAACGAAAGCAATGTAAATTTCACAGTTAATAAGGAAGGTAATATAAGGTTTGGGCTGGGCGCAATTAAAGGTGTGGGAACCAGTGCCGTCATAGGTCTTATTGAGGAAAGGGAGAATAATGGCCTTTTCTCTTCAATTTATGATTTCATTGAAAGGGTGAACCTGAACAACCTTAACAAAAAAAGCATTGAAGCAATGACCCTGGCAGGGGCGTTTGACTGCTTCAAAGAACTTAACAGAGCACAATATTTTGCCGAAGATAACAAAGGGCAGGTTTTTATTGAAAGTCTTATGCGATATGGTAACATGCTCAAAAATGAAACCAGCACTGCCCAGCAATCGCTTTTCGGAGAGGCTGATGGTTTTGAAATTGTTAAACCCACCCCCCCGGAAACACCCGAATGGCCTAAACTGGAAAAACTGACGCGAGAAAAGGAAGTCGTGGGTATTTTCCTTTCGGCGCACCCCCTGGATGATTACAGGCTGGAAATGAAAACCTTTTGTAATATACAAATCAGTGACCTGAATAACCTGAAAGATTTAAATAACAAGGAAGTGATAATAGCAGGAATGGTTACAGAGGCAAGGAGCGGTACCAGCAAAAACGGAAAGCCGTTTGGATCATTTACCTTACAGGATTATACCGATTCTTACAGGTTCATGCTTTTTGATAAAGATTATGTTAATAATAGTAAATTCTGCAATCCTGGTTATTTCCTCCTCGTAAAAGGTAAAGTGCAAAAAAGAATGTTCAGGGAAGATGAGCTGGAAGTTAGAATACAGAACATCCACCTGCTGACAAGTGTCAAGGACGAACTGATAAGGTCTTTTACAATAATTATCCCCGTGGACAGGCTAAACCAGGACCTGATAAACAAGTTTAAAGGATTGTTTACCGGGAATAAAGGTAATACTGAACTTAAATTCCTGGTAGCCGATCCTGTAGAAAAGATAAGTATTAACCTGTTTTCACGTACATACAAGGTTAATCTCAATAATGATCTGATAGACTTTATAGAATCTGTACCGGGGCTTGAATTTAAAGTAAATTAATTATATTTGCTGCGCAAAAATTTAATTGATATAAAACATATAATAAAATGGCTATACAGGTTAATGATTCCAATTTTGAAGAAGTTGTATTACAATCAGATAAACCGGTTATGGTTGACTTCTGGGCAGAATGGTGCGGACCATGCAGAATGATTGCTCCTTTCGTGGAAGAAATATCTAACGAATATGATGGCAGGGCACTTGTTGTTAAATGTGATGTGGATGACAGTCCTGGAGTAGCAGTTAAATTCGGGATACGCAATATACCAACGGTCATGTTCTTTAAAAATGGGGAAGTTGCTGACAAGCAGGTTGGTGCTGTCCCTAAAGCGAATTTTGTCTCCAAGCTCGAAGCTCTTATTGATTGACAAGGATATTAATTGACACGGGCCGTTCATTTTAGAACGGCTTTTTTATTGCTGCCATAATGAACATATGTGTTTTCGCTGCCTCAAGCAGTAAAATTGATAAGGTCTATATAAATGCAGCCTCGCGCCTGGGTGAGCTTATTGCATCAATGGGCCATGATATTGTCTTTGGCGGAGGAGGTATAGGCCTGATGGGGGCTATGGCCGACGCTGCAATGAACAAGGGCGGTAAGATTACAGGTGTTATACCTTCGTTCATGCATGATAATGGCTGGGGTCACGGTGGCATTGATGCTTTAGTTATTACCGAAGATATGGCTTCAAGAAAGAAAAAAATGTTTGAGATGTCTGATGCGGTCATTGCTCTCCCGGGAGGTATTGGGACAATTGAAGAACTTACGGAAGCCATTACCATGAAACAGCTTGGTCTTTTTAAGGGACCTCTCGTAATATTGAATACAGAATCATTTTACTCCCCCCTGATATCATTCCTCGAAGGCATAATAGAAAAAAACTTTATGAGGAAGGTGCATAAAAACATCTGGACCGTGGTCGGCACTCCTGAACAGGCGATGAAAGCGATAGGTGAGTATAATGACTGGCACGACGACCCTGCGAGCATTGCCAGGATATAAAGTTATGGCACCCTTGTTCCGATAATAAGTATATCATCAATCTGGCTTTTCCCTTTCATCCAGTCACCAAGTGTCTTTAGTAATTGCTCCTTTTGTTCAGCCATAGGCAGTGATGATATCCTGAGGAACTCATTTTTCAGGTTTCCCACCTTAAACTTCTTACCTTCAGGACCTCCAAACTGGTCGGCATAACCATCCGAAAACATATAAAGTATATCCTCCCGCTGAATATCCACATCTACATTTGTAAATTTCTTTTCACTGGTGGTTGCCATACCTATCGGGAACCTGTCACCTTTTATAGTAATAATCTCCCCATCCCTGACTATAACAAGGGGATTATATGCACCTGCGTATTCAAGCTTCCTGTGTTTTTTGTCATATGCTACAAGTGCAAGGTCCATACCATCATTGATCACCTCGTCACCTCTCTGCAGTAATGACCGTGTCACTTCCAGGTTAAGCTGATCCAGAATAGCAGCAGGTCTTGTAATACCATATTCCCTGACAATTTTGGTCAGTGAGTTATGCCCTATTATTGACATAAAAGCTCCGGGTACACCATGGCCGGTACAGTCAACAGCGGCAATAAACTGTAAATCGCCAGTATCATGCATCCAGTAAAAATCACCACTTACAATGTCTTTTGGCAAAAACAGCACGAAAGTATCATGAAAACTGTCTTCCCTGGGTAACATAGCCATCTGTATCCTTTCAGCATATCTTATGCTGGCAGTTATATCCCTGTTCTTCTCCTCAATAACCTTGCTTTTTTGCACAACTTCCGCAGTCCGCTCCTCAACCTTCTCTTCAAGCACATTCTTTTCTCTTACAAGGTTTCGCTCTCTTATTTTTATATAGAGTATGACTGCCAGCGCCAGGATAATTACCATAAAAATTATGAACAATGGCCTGGCATAAAAAGGTGCCGTGATGACAAAATCAAAACTTACCGGTTCTTCATTCCATATCCCGTCACTGTTCTGTGCCTTTACCCTGAATATATACCTGCCGGGAGACAGTGATGAGTAAATTGCCGTTGTTTGCTCTGTTTCAGGCCTCCAACCTGGATCAGCACCCTCGAGCATTACCTGGTACCTAACAGCTTCAGGGTTAGTGAGGCAAACGCTGTAATAATCAAAAGTTATGTTCTTTTCCGAATAATTCAGGCGTAAACCCGGTGTCATTTCCCTCTCTTCAAAATTAACCGTCATCCCTTTAATATGGGTTAGCGGGTTCATATCGGGTGGAGGTATATCTCCGGTGGAAAGCCTTGCTACACCATTAGCAGTACCAATCCACAAACGACCTTTACTGTCCAGGAAAGAAGCATTCTGCTTGGTCTCAATACCCACAAAACCATTTTCCTCGGTATAGGTATTGATTGTTAACTCTTCAATATTAACTCTGTTTAAACCCTTATTTGTTCCTATATACAGGGCTCCATTGTTATCAGATTGCAGAAGGTTGATATTGTTTGACAATAAACCATCTTTCTCAGTAAGATGAACAGCTAGAGTATCATGTCTAAGACCAAAAACACCATTTTGTGTTCCAAACCATATTGTCCCATCCAATGTCCCCGTAATACTTGTCGGTGGAAAGTTTAAGTCCAGGTTTATTATCTCGAATGTCCTGGTATCAGGGTAATACTTTGTCAACCCTGGTACCTGATCCGATCCTATCCATATCCTTTTGTCGTTATCAACATATAATGACTTGATATCATTCCCTGCGAGGCCGTCAATCTGTGTATATATTCTTCCCTCATTACCTTCTATAAACCATAGAGCAAGCCCGTCATTGGTTCCTATCCACAGATTATTATCATTGTCAGCCACAAGGGCAGTTACGCTAAGGTTATCATGAAGAATATTATTCAGTTTATAGTCGGATACAAAGTCATTTTTCTCGAAATCGTACCTGAAAATGCCTTCGCTGTTTGTACCTACCCAGAGATTTTTATCCTTATCATTTATGATATGTCTTATCTGTTTAGCTATGGTATGAGTTTCCTGGTGATAAAACAAAGGTAAGCCCATTTCAGGATCGTAAAGGCATATACCATCATTTGTTCCGAACCAGTACCTTTCGTATTTATCCTCGGTTATAGCCCATACAGTTTTATCCCTTTTAAATAAATTATCAGTATAATTTACCAGATAATCTCCTTTATAAATCTGTACACCGCTGTTCTGAGTGGTAATAATAATATTACCTTCACGATCTTCCATTATAGTATGGATTTCCAATGCATCCAACCCGTTGCTTCTATTAAAGTTATGCATTCTTCCATCATCGAAAACCGTTATTCCTCCGCCCCATGTTCCAACCCATATCTGTCCTTCTGAATCTTCCGTTATAAAGCTTATCCAATTATCTGCCAGTCCGTCTCTTGCATCATAAATCACTGGTTCTTCGCCACCCGGTGAGAAATAATAAAGGCCGCCATTGTAAGTGCCGAACCATCTTCCTCCCCGGCTGTCCTCGAACATGGCAATGGTATTGAAATAACTGGTCAGTCCTGCCGGCCTGTATGGTTCGAACTTATCACTTTCTTTATCATAGCTCTTTATTCCCAGATCAGCTATACAGTAGAGTATGCTATCCCTGTCTATATAAATCCCTGATACCTGATCACTTAAACCTTGCCCTCCCCTGTATTGCTTTGCCTTAAGAACTGAAGTTCCGGGGGCAGGATAATCAACAGAAAAAGCACCACTGAATCTTGTTGTTATCCAGAGTTTGCCATTATGCTCTTTTATACCTGTGATGTCTCCCTTCACTTCAAGAGTATCACAACTCACCAGCATAAAAGTATTATTTTCGTAGCAAGTCAATCCACCATTGATGTGCCCCATCCATATTCTGCCACTATGGTCTTCAAATATTGACTTTACTCCTCCGGTGGCAAGTCCGTCATCACCCGAGAAATTTTCAAATTCAGACCCGTTCCACCTGGTAACGCCGCTCTCTGTCCCAAGCCAGAGGTAATCTGCTCTGTCCTGTATTATTGTGTATACTTTCGAGGAGCTCAATCCTTCATTCACTCCATAACTGTCAAAATAATATTCCTGTGCTAGTGAATGATGATTATTAATAGATAAAACAATGATCATCAGGATTGTTTGCCTGATGATCATTCCTGGCCGGTCCGGGCTTTTATTATCCATTTAGTATTATTTTGCTATAAAGAAGAAAGTTGCATTTTCATTGTGGTCAAGTCCGGTTATCTGGCCGAACATTGGTTTTTGTTTATCTGCATTGGTAAGTGCAACCGACACGTTTGACACTATCTCTTCAATAGGGATACATGCGTATGGGTTACTCTCAAGTGTGTTGGCAAAAGTACGTGTGAATTCTGAATCATCTGATGCCAGTTCGCGGCCGGCCGACATAAAAACCTGGGATGACTTGTTCTGTGTAGCTTTCCAGTCACTACAGCTTTTTATGGTAAGCTCCGATCGCATAGCAGTATAAAAGCTTGGGCCTGACTCACAGGCATCGGTCACTACCAGTGTATGTGTCAGTATATTGGTATATGGTTCCATAGCCGCCCTGAGAGTATTGATATTAAAATATGTAAATTCATCATCTCTCTGTGCATCAATCGGTATCCAATAGCCAACTTCATTTACAACTTTTCCGTGTCCGGCGTACCATATCAGTAAGGAATTAACCTGGTTCGCTTTAATCATATCCCTGAGGTCTATTGAGAAGAATTTATCCATCTGTTCTTTAGTCAGGTCTTTCTTATGTATTATATTATGTATCTGGTAATTGGCAAGAGCGGCCTTCATAAGGTTAACATCCTTAACAGGCCCATCCAGGCTTGCAAAAGAGCTGTAATTTGAATTTTCAACAAATACCACCCACGTTTTACCCATAGGATTGTCAGCGGATATAACTGCTCCTTCCCTGTTGATCTTGAAAGTTACCTCATTTCTGTTATCAAAGACATCCTCAGCAATGACCGTGATTTTATCCTTATTTAAGATATCTATTGTAGCCGTGAATGTCGGATTTTCCTGTTCAACAGGATAGCTTGCAGTAACACCCTCGATAAATATTGATTTTATAAGGCTATTATCAGTTATCTTACCCTGTATATACAAACTGGGATTATTGTTGTCCAGGAAAATCTGGTCACTGTCATCGGCATATGGTCTAAGTATTGATATTTCCGGAGGCGTAATCTCGGTCCTGATAATAGTATACTCCAGGTCTGTCTTGTTATCATAATCATCCGTAGCTACCAGGTTAATTGTCTCAGTATCTTCAATATCTAGATTGGAGAGAAAATCATAATTGCCATTTGAACCTTTTTCGAACAGTGATTCATGGTTATTAATAACAAGTGATTTCAGTGGGCTGTCCTCCACTATAGTTCCTGATATCATTAATTTTTCAGCGTCTCCCCTTACCTCTATTGTTGAGCCTTTTATCACTGGACTAATAATCTGCACTTCCGGAGGCACATCCTCACGCTTTATCTCAAAAAGCCTTTGTTCAGTATCGCTTAGTAATTTCCGTGCTCTCATATCAAACTCCGACAGTTCAGTGATAGTGTTATAATCTTTGGCTGCCATTTCGTAATTCATTATTTCCTCGTAAGAGCGCGCACGCATAAAATAGAAATCGGCGTCAGAGGAGTTAAGTGATATTGCTTTCGAAAAATCATTTATAGCATTAGTATGCTGGTTAAATTCCTGATAATATGTCCCCCTGGTAAGATAATGCCGGGGATTATCAGGTTCAACCAGTATGTTCCTTGATATATCGTTAATGGCTGAGGGATAATCAAGTTGTGCAACGTATATCCTGCTTCTTGCCAGGTAAGCATCTGTATTCCTGTCATTATTTGCAATCACCTCCGAGCAATGTTCCATCGCTTCATCCAGTTTACCCGACCTGGTAAGCAGGTTTGCCAGTGCCAGCCTTGCTTCACTGAATTTCTTGTTTTTACTCACAGCTTTCTCGAAATCCTTTCTTGCCAGCTCATCATTATTAAGTTTTTCATAAACCAGTCCACGCTGATAATAATTTAAGTCATCCTCCCTGAAAAGCATTGCTGTATCAGATACTTTAAGAGCCTGTTCGTACTTGCCCAGCTCCAGTAAGCTTTTAACCTTCTCGGGGTATATGCGGGCATCTCTTTTGGCTACGCTGCTGGCCCTGTTGAGATGTGTCAGCGCCTGTTCATAGTTGTCCATTTTATTACTGACCCTACCTAACAGGTACAGTACATCTTCATCTTTGGGATCAAACACCTGTGCTTTTTCAAAATCAGCATATGCTTCCTCATACTTATTTATTTCCTCAAGAGCCTTACCGCGTGCAGTATAAAGATCAATATTCGTAGGTTTTAACTCGATGGCATGCGTATATTGTTCAATGGCATCTTCATATTTGCCATTCTCAACAAATTTTTCTGCTGCCTTTTTGAGCTTCCTGAAGTTTTGACCGCTTAGGGCTGTTGCTACGGTCAATAATACCAGAAGTGTAACTAATTTTCTCATGACAGTTATTATTTCGACTATTTCTGTTATACGATCATATCAAATATAAGATACATCAGGGATGTTAACCCATTACTCTTTACCTCAACATTTTACTCATACTCCAACAATACCAAAGGTAATATTTTTTTAATTTCTCCTATATATCACTGCGTGCAGACGGAATCAGGTATGCAAGGCTACTCCCCGGAAAATCTTTTTCCGCAATAATTTCACCCTCAATTACAGGTGAATCCAGGCCTTCGCCAAAAATGATATCCCCTGTAAATATCCTTGCCTCATCCCATAAGCCTGCTTCGATGAATTGTGAAAGGACAATCTTACCTCCTTCAATTATCAGAGACTGAATCTCTTCACTATACATAAAGGCAAGTATTTCCTCCAGCGCTTTCTCTCTGCATGTTATTGGAACATATATCGCCTTCCCCTTTGTTTGGTCTGCCTCAAGACTGAAAATTACGGTAGGTGGCTCCCCTTTAAAAATTCTCAGCCCTTCAGGAAGGTTTGCAGATTCACTCAGCACAAATCGCCTGGGGTTTCTCCCTCCCCATAATCTTACATCAAGTGCAGGGTCATCATTACATGCTGTCCTGTCGCCTATAAGTATTGCATCTTCTTCAGAACGCCATTTATGGACCAGCATCCTTTCCTCCATTCCGGTGATCCAATTTGGACCTGTCTCCTTGTTTAACCTCAACCTGTCCATGAATCCGTCAGAACTGCGGGCCCATTTGAGTATTATATACGGACGACCTTTTTCATGGTAGGAAAAGAATCTTTTGTTTAGTGCACGGCTTTCATCTTCAAGAACTCCTGTAGTAACATCTATCCCTGCCTCAATCAACATTTTAATGCCTCTGCCAGCAACTTTTTTACTTGGATCGGCAACACCTATAACAACACGTGGTATTTTTTCTTCTATTATCTTCTCGGCACAGGGAGGTGTACGCCCATAATGGGAACAGGGTTCAAGGTTCACATACAGGGTTGCATCACGAAGTAATTGCCTTTTTTTTACGGAATTTATCGCCACTATTTCAGCGTGTGCTTCTCCTGCTCTTATATGATATCCTTCACCAATTATTTTATTATCGTGTACAATTACAGCACCAACAAGAGGATTGGGACTGGTATTACCTGCTGCAAGGGATGCAAGCTCGACAGCCCTCAGTATGTATTTTCTGTCATTTACGTTTAACATATGACATATTATACTAAATTTGATAAACCATGAACCGGGAGCAACTGACAATATCCTCTGTGCGCCATTACCTCAGTGGTAATTTATCTCCACATTATCAGGGCAGGGAGCTTAATGCAATAATCAGAATAATCCTGTCACATATCAGCGGCAAGGATCATGCTTTCATCCTTGCCCACCCAGAGCATGAAATACCTTCTTTTACCTGGTTTAAAGTTAATAAAATATGTGACGATCTTAAAAACATGGTGCCGGTACAATATATTACCGGGGTAACGGAATTTTACGGGATAGAATTAAAAGTAACAGAACATACACTTATACCCAGGCAGGAAACTGAAGAGCTTGTCGGGCTTATAATAAAGGAAAATAGGAATACATCTCCCGTGATACTTGATATTGGGACCGGTTCTGGTTGCATAGCCATCAGCCTGGCCGTCAATATTGACGGCGCTCAAATAAGTGCAACCGACAGGGCTGATGAAATAATAGCAGTAGCTACTGACAATTCTAATAGAAATTCGGTGGAAATCAATTTCATGGTTGACGACATTCTTAATCCCTGCATAAATAAATATGGGAAATACGACCTGGTAGTATGTAACCCTCCTTATATAAGAGAATCAGAAAAATTGAATATGGAGAAAAACGTGCTTGACTTTGAACCCCATCAGGCATTGTTTGTCCCCGATGATGATCCCCTGTTATTTTACAGGGCGGCCCTGGTACTATGCAGTACCGTCTTGAAAAAGGACGGATACCTGTACTTTGAGATAAATGAAACCATGGGCAAGGAGATGACGGACCTTTTGATAAACTTTGGATACCATGACATCAAGATTATAAATGATATTAATGGCAAAGCACGCATAACCAAAAGTCGGAAAGCATGAATACTGACAATTACAGGAAGGCTCTTGAAAGAGCAATGTCAATCTGCAGTAAAAGCGAGAAATGCATCAATGACATAAGAGCTAAGCTAAATGAATGGAAGCTGACAGAAGATAATGAGAATAATGCAATCATTAAGGAGCTGGTGGAAAACAGGTTTATTGACGAAAAAAGATATGCAACAGCATTCACAAGGGACAAGGTCCGCTTTAATAAATGGGGTAAGATAAAGATTAAAGCTATGCTTAAATCCCGGGGGATAAATGAAGGGGACATTCAGCATGGGCTTGGAATGATTGATCAGGATTTATACTTACAAATGATTGAGGAAGAAATAAAAGAGAAGAATAAGAGTACAAGGGCAAAGAACCATTTCGAAAGGAAGGGTAAGCTTATCCGCTTTGCCTCTTCAAGGGGATATGAACAGGAATACATCTTTGAGATCATAAATAAACTTAAATCCTAAAGAAAAAGCTTAAAATAAAAAGTAAAAAACTGCCTGAAAGCGAGTGCGAAGGTAATAATTGCCAGGGATGAGTCTATTACTATTAGCTTGTTGATCTGAGAGGGTTTGCGTAATAGATAAACAATATTTGACAGCCGCATTACCAGGTGAAAAAGGAAGAACAGGAATATTCTCATTCCATATTTATTGTACATCTCAGCAGTGCTGATATCTCCACGCATAATCGACGAAAAGCTTCTTGACAAACCGCATGAAGGACAGGGCTGCCCGATGATTTGCTCATGAATACATTTTACAGGGTAGTTATTTTCTCCAGGAGAAAAAAAGCCGGAATATATAAATATGAGAATTATTATTCCGGCAAATATTAGATTTATTAACTGGTAAGCATTTCTGTTACCTGATGCTTGAGTCACATTGTCACTTTTGTATAGTCGTATCTATATGCAGTGTATCTTCTTTTTCTATTTCAACGCTTTCCAGTTTCTCCAATTCATTTCGAAGTTCTTCTTTTTTTGATGATCCTTCTATTTGGATCTTATCTTCACCATCTTCGATTGTAATCTTAAAATTACCACTTTCAAAATCCTCTCTCAAATCTTTCTCTACATCTTCAAAAGCTTCTTCAATCCTTTCCCCGATATTATCGAAATTCTTTGAAAATCCACCGATAAATACCATCTGACTAATTGCTATGAGCAGTGCCAGGGCACCTGTTACCAGTCCCCCTATCTGTAGCCCTTTAGGTGCTGAAGCCTGTGAAGCCTGTGATAATCCTATGGCCCCGAGCACAATTGCCACTATGCCTGTAAAGAAAGCCAGCGCCCCTACGCAGGGAATAATCGCAATTACAATACTGATGATGCCCATTATCAATGCAGCAACACCCATGCCATGTCCTGTGTTTTTAATTTCCTCTTCCATAATTATTTGGTTTTTGCTATTTGCATGTTGTTTAATCCCATATTAATATCTTTAACATATCTTTCTCTAAAGACGCTTCGGGATATTCAATGATGCGTCCCAGTTCAAATTTATTCTTATAAAAAATAAAGGTGGGTACCCGCTCAATATTTAAGGAATCATACCCTGTTATAGGTGCTTCTTTGTAAGAATCCACCCCGATGAAACGGATGCGATCCTTATCATAACCCAGGGTTTCAATGATTTTCATAAAGCGCGGTACTTCACGCCTGCTGTCGGAGCACCATGTACCCATCACCACCGTTATATCAATATCGCCAAGCCCTGATTTTTCAAGTTCAATAAATGCTTCCTCGTCGAGTTCGTAATCTCTGAATTCCTTACTGAACCAGTTTCCATGGGGCTCATCAAGCATTGAATTATAGGTGAAATCGCCGAGTAACCATGTTTGAGGATCAAAATAATCATATTCATCATTTTCCTGGGCCAACAATGAATTGAGTGAACAGGCAAGCATCAGACAGGAAATTGCCAGGATTCTGCATTGATTTTTCATGATAATTCTGCTAGCGTAATAAATCATTGTGGCAATTTACAATAAAACAATCATAAAGTCCAGAACTTTTTGCTGATCACCCTTATTCTGGAGTTTGTAACAATATCCCCAGAATTTTTCTTGCTGCTGTTGATACAGATGTACCCGGTCCGAATATGGCTGCCACCCCGGCATCATATAGAAATTTATAATCCTGGACAGGTATTACACCTCCTGCAATAACAAGGATATCTTCCCTCCCATGTTTTTTCAGTTCTTCGATCACCTGTGGAATAAGAGTTTTGTGCCCTGCAGCCAGGCTTGATACACCTAGTACATGCACATCGTTCTCAACAGCCTGTCGTGCAGCCTCTGCGGGGGTCTGGAATAAGGGGCCAATATCAACATCAAAGCCAATATCGGCATACCCTGTAGAAACCACCTTAGCCCCCCTGTCATGTCCGTCCTGGCCCATCTTGGCTATCATTATCCGCGGTTGCCGTCCTTCTTTTTCAGCAAATTGCCGGGTCATTTTACGTGCTTCCTCAAAATCATTGTCATTCTTGTATTCAGAGGAATATACACCTGAGATTGATCGTACCACTGCTTTATACCTCCCTACCACTTTTTCGCATGCATAAGAAATCTCTCCAAGGCTCGCTCTTTTTGCTGCAGCTTCAACAGCCAGTTCGAGCAGGTTACCATGGCCTGTCTTAGCAGCTTCAGTTAATTTTTTCAATGCTTCCCTGCATTCATTATCATTTCTTTCGGATTTCAATTTAGCAATTCTTTTTAATTGTGCCTCGCGAACCGATGTATTATCAACTTCGAGAATTTCCAGTGGGTCTTCCCTGTCAAGTTTGTACTTATTTAATCCTACTATTGTCTGGTTCCTTGAATCAATTCGTGCCTGGGCACGTGCAGAAGCTTCTTCAATTCTCATTTTAGGCACACCTGATTCAATTGCCTTTGCCATACCTCCCAGTTCCTCAACTTCCATAATCAGGTCCCATGCCCGGTGTGCCAGTTCATGTGTAAGACTCTCAACATAATAAGAACCTGCCCAGGGATCTACTGCACGACATATCTGCGTTTCTTCCTGCAGGTATATCTGTGTGTTTCTTGCTATTCTGGCAGAGAAATCCGTAGGTAAGGCTATAGCCTCATCAAGTGCATTGGTGTGAAGGCTCTGGGTATGACCCAGGGCAGCTGCCATAGCTTCTATACATGTCCTTCCTACGTTATTATAAGGATCCTGCTCGGTAAGGCTCCATCCAGATGTCTGTGAGTGAGTCCGGAGTGCCAGTGATTTGGGATTTGTAGGGTTAAAACGTTTTACAATCTTAGCCCACAGCATCCTGGCAGCCCGCATCTTGGCTATTTCCATAAAATGATTCATCCCCACAGCCCAGAAAAAGGATATTCTTGGTGCAAATGTATCAATGTCGAGACCAGCCTCCAATCCTGCCCGCAGATATTCCAGGCCGTCTGCCAGTGTATATGCCAGTTCAATATCACATGTAGCTCCTGCTTCCTGCATATGATAACCTGATATGCTTATCGAATTAAAACGTGGCATCTTTTCAGAGGTATACCTGAAGATATCAGCTATTATCTTCATCGAAAAGGCGGGTGGATATATATATGTATTCCTTACCATAAACTCCTTCAGTATATCATTCTGAATTGTTCCCGATAATTCTTCCAGCCTTGCTCCCTGTTCGAGGGCTGCAACAATATAGAACGCCATTATTGGCAGTACAGCACCGTTCATGGTCATTGAAACCGACATCTGATTTAGAGGTATCTGGTCGAACAATATTTTCATATCAAGAATGGAATCAACTGCCACACCTGCTTTACCAACGTCCCCAACCACTCTTTCATGGTCTGAGTCATAACCCCTGTGAGTGGCAAGGTCAAAAGCCACTGACAAACCTTTCTGCCCGGCTGCTAGGTTTCGCCTGTAAAAAGCATTTGATTCTTCAGCCGTTGAAAATCCTGCATACTGCCTTATGGTCCAGGGTCTCATGGCATACATTGCCGAATAGGGTCCCCTGAGGTAAGGTGGCAGACCGGCGGCATAATCAAGATGCTCCATGCCTTCAAGATCCTTCCTTGAATAGGTGCTTTTCACAGGTACCTTTTCCGGGGTAAGCCAGTCCTTTTCTATACCCATACTCTTTTCCCAATCCCTGAAATCAATCTTGGCCCCCAGCTCTCTGTTAATATCTGATTTATTGAATGATGGTCTCATGATAAGCTTTAAAATGATTAGTTTATCCCCAGTTCCCTGTTATATTCACGAAGTGTTTCCAGTAAGTTTGATCTCAGGCTGATGAAATGATCAACTCCTTCTTTTCTCAGGTCGTCCATACAATCAGGTTCACCTGCCACAACAAGTATTGGTTTATTATTTTTCACCTTCATCAGTTGATTTATACGCGGTATATAATCAGCATATTCTTCATCAGAGCTGCATACCACCACTATATCTGCCCCGGCCTTCACAGCTGCATAAACACCTTCTTCCGGATCACTGAAACCGATATTGTCTATAAGTTTATACCCTGCACAGCCAAAAAAGCCATGAGAGAACTGAGACCTGGCCTTACGCATCACAGGATCTCCTAATGTTAACAGAAATACCACCGGCTGTTTTTCCAGCCTGTCAACAGCCAGTCGCAGCTCTTCAAACTCATCGGCACCCCTGAATAAGCTTAAAGGTTCCACTTCATAAGTACCTTCCTCTTCCCTGGATCTTTTTGAGCTTACAGCCTTAATCCTGTCCTTCTCGTTGGGAAAAATATTTGTGCCCAGCAATTTCTCCTTTTTCCTCCTGATATCTGTTTTTCTTTTTTCAGCTGTTTCTTTCACCATTGACTGTAATAAGCCTTTCTGCAGACACCTTAGAAAGCCTCCTTCATTCTCAACTTCAATAAAGAGCTTCCATGAATGTTCGGCAATGGAAGCAGTAAGTTTCTCTATGTAGTAAGACCCTGCCGATGGATCATTAACTTTATCAAAATGAGACTCTTCCATGAGCAATATCTGCTGATTCCTCGCTATCCTCTCAGAAAATTCCGAAGGCTCCCTGAAAATACTGTCAAAAGGTTGAACAGTAAGGGAATTAGTACCTCCCAGCGTAGCTGACATTGCTTCTGTCTGTGTTCTCAGCATATTTACATAGGGATCATATACTGTCTTATTCCATTCACCTGTAATCGAATGAACATAGATTTTACAGGCTTCTTTTGATTGCGGATTATAAGCATCCACAATCTTAGCCCACAGTAGCCTGGCAGCTCTTATCCTGGCTATTTCCATAAAGTAATTTGATCCTATCCCGAATTTAAATCCCATCGATCTGGCAGCAATATCTGTATTTAATCCTCTCCCTGTTAACTGGTAAAGGTATTCACTCCCCAGGGCCATGGAGAAGGCAAGCTCTTTTACTATTCCTGATCCGGCATTGCCAAATGCAGCACCGTTAATACTTATGAGCCTGTAATTTTCAAGATGTGCAGCACTTTTAACCAGTTCAGAAAGATAATCCATCGCATCATTTACAGGCATGCATAAATTGCCATTAACCATCAATTTTCCGAGGGGATCGGTTTCAATTGCGCCCTTTACACTCCGTGGTCTAACCCCCTTATTCCTGAGCCATGAGGCAAAAACATCAAAGAGCTCTTTTGCTTTTCCCTCAGGTGAGAAATTAATTTCTATACCCTCACAATATATCCCGTTAAGAAGCAACTCCATAAGGGTGGCGGTATATTCCGTTTCCTCCCCTATTATAAACCCAAGCGAGGTAACACCCCTGTTCAGAATGTCAAGAGCCTTCCTGTTTGCCTCTTCAGGATCCTTAACATAGATATCCTGCCTTATATACCATTCATTCCTCCCTGGATATATTCCCCTCAGAAAAGGGAACTCCCCGGGAGGATTATCAATATGAGGCAATGATTCAATGTCCTCATGGCGGTAAAAAGGATTTATGTTAATTCCCTCTGTTGTTTTCCAGACGAGCTTCCTGTCGAAATCCTGTCCCTTCAGGTCCGCTTTCACCCTGTTCATCCACTCTTCAGTAGTAACAGGTGGAAATTGTTCAAAAAGTTTTTCTTTTCCAGGCATTTTCCAGATAGTGATGTTTATCGGGCAAAGTTAAAAGAAATAAAGATGAATTAATCCATGCTTTTTGTCATTCCTTTCCGAATTCCATCAGGTATGCCTTTATAAAGTCATTAAGATCACCGTCAAGTACTGCCTGTACATTTCCGGTTTCATGATTTGTCCTGAGGTCTTTCACCATTTTATATGGATGCAGCACATATGACCTTATCTGTGAGCCCCATTCTATTTTTTTCTTTTGTCCTTCAATCTTTTGCTTTTCTTCCATCTGTTTCCTGAGTTCAAGCTCATACAGATTTGACTTGAGTATACGCAGGGCATTTTCCTTGTTCTTCATTTGTGAACGTGTTTCCTGGTTTTCAATAACAAGGCCTGTGGGGCGATGACGCAAGCGCACCGCTGTCTCTACTTTGTTCACATTTTGTCCCCCTGCTCCACTTGATCTGAATGTTTCCCATGTAATATCTGCGGGATTCACCTCGATATCAATTCTTGAATCTATTACCGGAGATACAAAGACAGAAGCAAAAGTTGTCTGTCTCTTACCCTGGGCATTGAATGGCGATATCCTTACCAGCCTGTGTACCCCGTTTTCACTTTTAAGGTACCCGTAAGCCTTTTCGCCGGTGAACTCAAGAGTTACTGACTTCACTCCTACCTCATCACCCGGCTGAAAATCCAGTTCCCTTACTTTATAATCATTCCGTTCTCCCCATCTTATATACATTCTCATCAGCATATCTGCCCAGTCATTACTTTCTGTGCCCCCGGCACCAGCATTTATCTTAAGATATGCTCCCAGCTGGTCTTCATCCTTGCGCAGCATGTTTTTAAGTTCCAGTTCCTGCATATATTTCAATGCGGTAGCAAACTGTTCATCAATATCTTCCTCCCCCGCTTCACCTTCCCTGTAGAAATCGTAAATAACCTGCAGGTCATCAACCGCAGTACTCATTTCCTCATATGATGATACCCATGATTTAAGGCCGGAGATCTTTCTCATATGTTCCTCTGCCGCACCAGGATCATTCCAGAATTCGGGCTTTCTGGTTACTATTTCTTCTTCTTCTATCTGTTTCTTTTTATTATCGATGTCAAAGAAACCTCCTTAACGCATCCCTGCGTTCGGCTAAATCTTTTATCTGCTCTAGAGAAACCATATTTTCCTGTTTCCTGCAAAATTAGCTTTTTGATATTGCACTCACAAGAATTTATTACTTTTGCACTTCAATAATTAAGAGTATGGGAAATTTTATGAATAGATTCCGACCTTATGCAAGGATACTTCTCGCAATATGGGTTATCCTTATAATTTTCCTTGCTATATTACCGGATCTTCCTGTCCTAAAAATAGGTGGCAGGACAATCCCTCTACGAATTGACTATCCTGTTCACTTCCTGGAACACACATTTCTTGCTTTCCTGGCAGTAATTTCCTTTGTCTATAACCAGACACAAAGAAGGGCGATAAATATTACGCTGTATTCGCTCATTCTCTTTGCCGTGGTAGTTGAGGTTATACAGGTATTTATACCCTTCCGAGCCTTTGAATTGAAGGATCTTGGTCTTAATGTAGCCGGCATATTAACAGGAACAATAATAGCCCTTCTGTCGCTGGCGAAAAAGAAATGATGATAAAATCAAGTTCCTGAAGAAACATGTTTTACAGCCATATGCATTCTTAAAGCAGATAAAATCCGTAAATTTATCCTTGATTTACTAATTAATAATAAATTAACCATGAGACCATACAGGCTTACAATTCTTATAATTTTATTAATGGTGATGTCCGGGCCTGCCGGTGCACAGGAAAATATTGTTGAAGTACCTAAAGCCAGGCTGAACAAAGAGAAGAAAACCGCCCTAAGCTACCTTGAACAGGAAAGCACAGTTGACAGGTTTGGAAAGATTGCGGACAGGATCTGGAACTACGCTGAACTGGGTTTACAGGAATTTAAATCGTCTGCATTGCTTATTAATACGCTTGAAGAAGAGGGATTTAAAGTTGAACGTAATGTGGCAGGCATGCCCACCTGCTTTGTAGCAACATGGGGAGAAGGCAAACCAGTGATCGGTGTCCTGGGAGAATTTGATGCCCTGCCCATGCTCTCACAGAAAGGCAGGGTGCCTTACCAGGATCCGCTGGTAAAAGGAGCACCTGGTCACGGCTGCGGTCATAATATGATGGGGACAGCAGGAGTCGCCACAGTTATTGCCGTTAAGAAAAGCATGGAAGAGCATAATATTAAGGGAACAATTAAATTTTTCGGATCACCGGCCGAAGAAACTGTTATAAGCCGCCCATATATGGTAAGGGCAGGTGTTTTCGATGATGTAGATGCGGTCATAGATAACCACTCTTCAAGTAATATGGGCACTGACTTTGGTGTAAGTGGTAATGCCCTTTTTTCAGTAATATTTACCTTCAGTGGTAAAACTTCTCATTCTGCAGGTGCTCCCTGGGAAGGAAGAAGCGCCCTTGATGCAGTTGAGATAATGAATATTTCTGCCAACTATCTGAGGGAACACCTCCACTTTACACACAGGCTTCACTATGTAATAATGGAGGGAGGAGAAGCTCCGAATGTTGTCCCTGATAAAGCCTCTGTCTGGTATTATGTGAGAAACACAGATGGGCGAATTGAAGAAATGTATGATAAAATTGTCAACTGTGCCAGGGGAGCAGCACTCGCCACGAATACAAACCTGGAAGATATAAGGGTCCTGACAGGAATTCACCAGCGACATGCCAACCGTGGTATGGCTGAACTTATCCAGTCTAATATTGATCTGGTGGGAATGCCTGAATGGACGGATGAGGAAACTGAATTTGCCAAAGCGCTGCAAAAAGAGCTGGGTAAAGAAGAAAAAGGTTATCCCGTAGAAGTCTCCAAACTTAAAATGCCCTCTGGAATACAGGTGGGAGGTGGTTCATCAGACGTGGGTGAAGTTACACTTGTTGCACCTACTGCCACGCTGAGGTTTCCCGGTGGTGTTCCCGGTATGATAGGCCATCACTGGTCGGCAGTATCGGCTTATTATGGTTCAGCCGCATGGAAGGGACTCAACACGGGAGCTAAAGTAATGGCAGCAACAGCCATTGACCTTTTTACAAGTCCAAAGGTGCTCGAAAAAATTAAAGAAGAATTTGCAGAATATTCAAAAGACCATCCTTATAAATCACTGCTTCCGGAAGGAGCTGAGCCACCACTTGATCTGAACAGGGAACTTATGGAAAAATACAGGCCACTTATGGAAAAAGTCGAGTATTAATTTAAATATCAGCTATCGATTCTCCAACTGTATGATCCATACCTTATTCACTCACAACAGTTATGACTGCACATGTTGCAATGACCTGAAGCGGAATATCCTGGCCAGAGCAAGTGGATATAACAGATCTTAACCTTAACAGAAAAATATTTATTAACAAATAATAAACAGACCTGTCCACAATTTATAAACAAAAAAGTAACTCATTTTCACCGGGTTCTTAACAAAATATTTTAAAAAGACCTGTATTTTTTTCTTTTTTTGAGCTTACAATTCATACATTTAATATCTGGTTTTTCTTACACCATAAGTAATATATGATTCCACATTTTATTTCAGACAATTATAGAAAATCATTTAAAGCTTAAAAAGATATGCTAAGGTCATTTTTTAGCCGAAGATTAACAGAAGCCGGATGCGATGAAGCAGGCAGGGGAGCGCTTGCCGGACCTGTTGTGGCTGCAGCTGTTATCCTGTCCAGGCGCTATAAAAACGAGATTCTTAACGATTCCAAAAAACTGTCCCCCTCCGTACGCGAAACTCTCAGGAAAGAGATAAGTGAAAAAGCCTTATCATGGAATGTTGCAATGGTTGATAATAATGAAATTGACCATATTAATATTCTCAGGGCAACATATAAAGCCATGCACCTTGCCATCGACGGCTTAAGCAGGAAACCCGAATTCTTACTCGTTGACGGTAATTACTTTATACCATTTAAAGATATACCATTCAAAACAATTATTGAAGGCGACAGCCAGTTCATGTCTATAGCAGCAGCATCGATCATGGCAAAAACATACCGTGATGAATATATGATCAAGCTACATGATGAATATCCAGAGTATGGCTGGAAAAATAATAAGGGATACCCCACCCCTGAACACAAAGAAGCTATCGACAAATACGGAATTACACCCTATCATCGTAAAACATTTAACCTGGGTGATTCACAGATGGATCTCTTTGCAAAATAATCTTGAGCATTAAGATTATAAAATAGTATATTTGAAGCTTAAATTTTCTAAAACTAAAAAATACATTTTATGAAACGACTTTTATCAATATTCTTTGCTCTTATTCTAACACTGAATATGAGTCTCAGGGCTGACGAAGGCATGTGGCTACTTCCACTTCTTGAACAGCTGAACATGGGCAAGATGACAGAACTTGGCCTTGAGCTGAGTGCCGAGGAGATTTATAGCCTTAACCAACCCTCAATAAAAGATGCAATAGTTATTTTTGGTGGTGGATGTACTGCTGAAATTGTTTCTGATCAGGGCTTGCTACTTACAAACCACCACTGTGGTTATGGTACTATTCAGTCCCACAGTACGGTTGAACATGATTACCTGAAAGACGGTTTCTGGGCTATGTCTAAAGATGAAGAACTTGCCAACCCGGGTCTGAGTGTAACATTCCTTGTGAGGATTGAGGATGTCAGTGATCGTGTCCTTAAGGATGTCACAAGCGATATGACCGAAGAAGAAAGGGCTGGTCTAATAAACGGGGTACGACAGGAAATTATAATGGAAGCTACGGAAGACAATCATTATCGTGCCAACGTAAATTCATTCTTCGGAGGTAATAACTTTTACCTTCTTGTTTATGAAATATACAATGATGTAAGGCTTGTAGGCGCTCCCCCTTCATCAATAGGCAAATACGGACATGATACTGATAACTGGGAATGGCCAAGACATACCGGAGACTTTAGTGTATTCCGTGTTTATATGGGCCCCGATGGCAAACCTGCAGAATATTCAGAAGAGAATATACCGCTTAAACCGAAACATTACCTCCCGGTGTCAATCAAGGGTGCTAATGAAAACGATTTTGCCATGATCCTGGGGTATCCGGGTGGTACACAGAGGTATATGACTTCGTATGGAGTTGAGGAAGTTTTATCTATCACTCATCCTAACAGGATCAAAATTAGAGGCATAAGACAGGAAATACTTATGGCCGATATGATGGCCGATCCAAAAGTGAATATACAGTATGCATCAAAATATTCAGGGTCATCCAATTACTGGAAGTTCTCAATAGGACAGAAACAGGGACTTGAGAAACTTAATATTAAAGGAAAAAAAGAGCAAATCGAGAAGAGGTTCTCAGAATGGGCAAATAAAAACAATAAAAGAAAAGAAAAATATGGTAATGCACTCGAACTCATTAAGACCTCTATTGAAGGAAGAGCAGAGTACTTAAATGCACAACAATACCTTGCCGAGTGCCTGCTTAGGGGTACCGAACTACCATCAATGGCCCGTAACGCCCAGGGCTTGATATCAGCTCTCGCAGGAGATGACGAGGCAGAAGTAAATGAAGCCGTAATGAGGCTAAAACAAAGAGCTGAAGGATTCTACAAGGATTATAACCCACCAACCGACAGGAAGGCCACTAAAGCTATGATTAAAGTATTCAAAGAGGATATTGACCCTGTATTCTGGCCTGAATTTGTCAGTAAAATAGATGAGGAATTCGGAGGGGACGTTGATAAATATGTCGACTATATGTTTGACAATTCGGTATTTATAACAGAAGACAAACTGATGAACTTCCTTACTGACCCTAACGGGGAAGAGCTGGAAAATGACCCTGCACTTAAAAATGGAATGGATGTGATGATGGCCTACAGGGACCTGATTCAGAAATCAGGAGAGTTCGATACAAACCTTGAAAAAGGCAGGCGCCTCTATATCGCCGGCCTGAGGGAAATGGACCCGGAGATAGTAAAATACCCTGATGCTAATTTTACCATGCGACTTACTTATGGCTCTGTACTACCATACCAGCCTAAAGATGCTGTTATCTACAAGTACTATACTACTATGAAAGGCGTAATGGAAAAATATGTACCAGGTGATTATGAATTTGATCTTCCTGACCACCTCATAGAACTTTATAAACAAAAGAAATTCGGAAAGTATGCTGACCCGGCCGGATATATGCCAATATGTTTCCTGACCAACTGTGATATTACGGGAGGCAACTCGGGAAGCCCGGTAATAAATGGAAAAGGGGAACTGATAGGTCTTGCTTTCGACGGTAACTGGGAAGCAATGAGTGGTGACGTAGCCTTTGAACCTGATCTCCAGAGATGTATAAGTGTCGATATAAGATACGTACTCTGGATAATGGATATTTATGCCGGCGCCGGTCACCTTGTGGAAGAAATGGATGTACGCAAATAAGAGAGACAAACGACCAAAGACTAACGACTAACGGTTTATGACAAAGGCAAGGGATTTTTATCTTTTGCCTTTTGTCTTTCGTCTTTTACCTTTAGTCGTCTATCTTTGTACCAAATTAATCCTGAGGTATGGAATTCCTGCAAAATTTTAGTCTTAAAGAATCGGTAGCTGCGTTCATGGTATTGTTTGCAATAATCGATATTTTCGGATCTGTACCCATAATACTGGATATTAAATCGAAAACCGGCGACGTTGGAGCGGTTAAAGCAAGCCTGGTTGCTTTTGTCATATTCCTGATGTTCTTTTTTGCAGGTGAGCCCCTGCTTCTGCTTTTTGGAGTTGATATATCATCTTTTGCAATAGCAGGGTCAATAGTAATCCTTCTGCTCGGCATTGAGATGGTACTGGGGATTGAACTGTTCAAGCATGACTCACCGGGCGGAGGCACAGTCGTTCCAATTGCTTTCCCTCTTATTGCAGGAGCCGGATCCATAACAACAATATTGTCTCTTAAAGCTGAATATGCCCCGATAAATATTCTTATTGCCCTTATTGTAAATATGATGTTTGTATTCCTGGTTATAAGATTGGCCTCAGCTGTTGAACGGATTCTGGGACCATCAGGAATTCATATATTAAGGAAAATTTTTGGTATTATTCTGCTTGCAATAGCGGTGAAATTATTTATAACAAATACAGGAATTATCCTGCCTGCTTGAATTAGATGAGGAATAAAATTATAATATTTACCGATGGTGCCGCAAAGGGTAATCCAGGGCCTGGAGGGTATGGGGTGGTGTTACAAACAGATAAATACAAGAAAGAACTGTCGGAAGGATACAGGCTTACTACCAATAACAGGATGGAACTGCTGGCAGTGATAATAGGGCTCGAAGCACTGAAATTCAAAGGATCAGAGGTCGTTATTTATACTGACTCAAAGTATATTGCCGATGCTGTAAATAAAGGCTGGGTTTTCCAATGGGAAAGAAAAGCATTCCGTAAAAAGAAGAATTCAGACCTCTGGAAACGATTCCTTAAAATATACCGGCAGCACAATGTGACTTTCAAATGGGTGGAAGGACATAGCGGTATTGAAGGTAATGAAAGATGTGACAGACTGGCCGTGGAGGCCTCAGAAAAGAATATACTGTTAGAAGATAAGGGCTACATCGCTGAAAGTGAAGGGGGAATACTCTTCCGAAATGATTAATTGACAGCAAAAAAGTAAAATTGCATATTTGTATAATATAAAATGTAAAAATGCAGAAACTATATCAACAACCGTCAGACCTTGATCCGGAAATTTCATTTTCCCATGACGAACAAATATTCAGGATATCCGGTACGAGCAGCCCGGAAAACGTCAGGGCCACTTTTGAGCCAGCAGTAAATTGGCTTTCTGAATACAGAAATAAAATAAATACAGATAAGATAATATATACTGAAGACAAGCCCTTTTTACTACAAATCGACCTTGAATATTTCAATTCCTCTTCAGCAATATTCCTTTACGATCTGGTCATGATAGTTAAATCTATGAAGGACGATGACATACCGGCTATTATTACATGGTCATATGATCCTGCTGATTCAGATTCACGTGAAGCCGGTGAAGACCTTTCCATCCTTGCTGAAATAGAATTTGAGTATATCAAAAGGCAGTAATAAATTATGAGGGGACAAAAAGAACTCTATATTCTGCTCGATAAACTTGATATCCAATATCAATACCGCGAACATCCCCCGGTAAATACAATTGAAGAAGCAACCAGGTACTGGAAAAATTACGATTCAGGAAGATGCAAAAATATTTTCCTGAGAAATCATAAAGGTAACAGACACTACCTTGTAATACTGGAACATTTGAGGCAGCTTAATATGAAAGACCTTGAAGCAAGGCTGAAACAGGGTAAGCTAACTTTCGCTTCCGAGAATAGATTGATGAAATACCTGGGGCTGAAACCAGGATCAGTATCTCCTTTCGGCCTCATAAACGACCATGATAAGCACGTATGTCTTTTCATAGATAAAAAACTCCTTGGATTCGAAAATCTTTCCTTTCATCCTAATGAAAACACTGCTTCCTTGATTATCTCAAGAAAAGATTTTATCCGCTTCCTTGAGCACCGGGGAAATTCTTATGAATTCCTGCAATTATATGACGATTAGATTACTACCTGAAGATTGTCCTAACACATCACACCGGTATCCTCCTTGGAGTTTATTCTTTATTCATATTGTCCTAAGCTCTTTATTAATTTAGAAATATTTTAATCAAGTTGTTGTCTGCAACATAAAGGAGACTTTTTCGTCTTTAATTATGAATTATACTAAATTATCTCACATGAAGAACCTGACACTAGTACTCCTGTTGTTTGCGGGATTTTTTCTGAATGCAACCAGCCAGGATTCTGAAAAGAAATTTTATGAAGCCGTCCGCATAGAAGATGCTCCTTCTATTGATGGTAATCTTGACGATGAGGCCTGGCTTCAAAATCATTGGGAAGGTGGCCTGATCCAGCATGAGCCATACGAAAACCGTCCTCCTTCACAACCTACTGAATTTAAGATCTGCTTTGACGATGTTAATATGTATATAGCCATAAAAGCTTATGATTCATCACCTGACAGTATCACTAACAGGATGAGCCGCAGGGATAATGGTGAAGGGGATATGGTTTTCATTGGATTCGACAGTTATCATGACCTGCGAACCCTCTTCGTTTTCGGGGTTAGTTCAGCAGGTGTAAGGTTTGATATGATAATGGCAAATGATGGTCAGACCGAAGATCCCACCTGGGATCCAATCTGGCAGGCAAAAACAAATATCCATGACTGGGGCTGGGCTGCAGAATTGAAGATACCTTTTACCCAGTTAAGGTTTAAGAAAAATTCTGATGAAGTATGGGGAATGTTAGTAGCCCGGCAGATATTCAGACAACAGGAAATGAGCTTCTGGCCGGCTATACCGCGTGATGCTCCAGGCGTTGTGCACCTTGCAGGTGAACTTGGTGGACTCGAAGGAGTGGAGCCCAGGAAGCAACTCGATATTACCCCTTACGGTGTTGCATCGTACAGCACCTATGAAGCTGAAGATGGCAATCCGTATATGACTGGCAGTGATTATAAACTAAAAGCAGGCCTGGATGCCAAAATAGGGGTAACCAATAATCTTACCCTGGACCTTACACTCTTCCCGGACTTTGGACAGGTTGAAGCCGACCCTTCAGAGGTGAACCTTTCTGCCTTTGAAACATACTTCGAGGAAAAAAGACCTTTCTTTATCGAAGGCAGTAACATAACAAGTTTTAACGTAGGATTGGGTGACGGAGATGTAGGTAATGACAACCTGTTTTATTCAAGGCGTATAGGAAGATATCCTCATGGGTATCCCTCGCTCGGCGAACATGAATATGCTGACGTACCATCATTCACAAATATAATAGGGGCAGCCAAACTAACAGGAAAAACAAAGAATGGATTATCAGTAGGCTTTATTGAAAGCGTAACTGCCGAAGTAAAAGCAGAGATTGACAGTGCAGGCCGTGGTTCAAAGGAGGTAATCGAACCCCTTACAAATTATTCACTGGCCCGCGTACAGAAAGATTTCAACAAGGGGAATACAATTCTCGGGGGTGCAATCACAAATACTATAAGACGGCTTGACGGAACAGGGATGGATTACCTGCATAAGAATGCCACAACAGCAGGAATTGATTTCGAACAGTACTTAAAAGAGAAAAATTATGTGCTGTCAATGAGCATGTACATGAGTCACGTGGAAGGATCGGTAGAATCAATTACCAGGACACAGATGTCTTCAGCAAGGTATTTCCAGAGGCCGGATGCCGAATACGTCGAACTTGATGAAGAAAGAACAAGCCTTTCAGGCCTGGGTGGCAAATTAGAGGCCGGAAAGATAGGGGGAAAGTGGAATTTCTTACTTATGTCAAACTGGAAAAGTCCGGGCCTGGAGCTTAATGACATGGGCTACCAGAGGGAAGCCGACCAGATACTTAATGTGCTGTGGACAGGGTATAATTTTACTGAGCCATTCAGCATTTTCAGGAGCCTCAGGCTTAATAATGACGTATACGCTGCACATGACTTTGGTGCCAACCTGTTAGGTATAGGCTATGAATTCAATGTGAACGCCAACCTTAAAAATTTCTGGTATGCAGGTTTCGGTGGTGGATTCGGATTTAAGAACGCATCAAACAATTTCCTCAGAGGCGGTCCTTCAATGTACCTGCCCAATCAATGGAGATTCTGGTCAAATGTTTCAACAGACAGCAGAAAAAAGGTTTATGCCTCATTGTTTGGTAGCATAAATGGCATGGCTGAAGATGTATCTTTCTCATACTCATATGGCATGAGCCTCAATATAAGACCGACAAATACTCTCAGGATATCACTCAGTCCAAATTATTCCTCAAACCTGGATGAATTTCAGTATATCACAAGAAGTAGTTTTAATGACGAAAACCGGTACATATTCGGCAAAATCGACCAGAAAGTACTGAGTATGTCAATACGGGTAAATTATAATATTACTCCTGACCTGACAATCCAGTACTGGGGTCAACCCTTTGTAGCAACAGGCGCATACACCAACTTCAAGATGATAACCGATCCTAAAGCTGATGAACTATCCGGCAGGTACCACGAGTATACAGATGAACAGATAACCCTGGAAGACGGATATTATGGTATTGATGAAGACACCGATGACTCATACGATTACGACATTGGCATCCCGGATTTTAATGTTAATGAGTGGTTGTCAAACCTGGTCGTCAGATGGGAGTTCCTGCCCGGATCAACTGCATACCTGGTATGGTCGCAGGTAAGAGATTTCTATCAGGCGGATGGTGAATTTGAAGTATGGGATAACCTGCACGACCTGTTTACTGATAAAAAGGCAAATAATATTTTCCTTGTGAAATTATCATACCGCTTCGGCCTGAGATAAAGAATTTCCTTGTTTCGGGCTCATGATAATATTTTAATGGCCGCGGCGTTCAACGTCTGGTAATTTCCCCATCAACTGGTTAAGCTAAAATTAAAATAGTATCTGCCTACCTATCTATTGCATTTATTATCTTTATAAACTTTATAAACTGTATCAACTTTAAAACCTTAATTA
>Ga0272443_10000642_pt1 | contig 60274 bp, 53 predicted proteins | sample SSMAcet12_FD_193581 | JGI IMG/M metagenome (GOLD analysis project Ga0272443, IMG submission 193581) | Marine sediment archaeal communities from Little Sippewissett salt marsh, Falmouth, MA, United States - SSM-Acet-12 | ecosystem: Environmental > Aquatic > Marine > Wetlands > Sediment ... | reverse complement strand
ACAAGAAACTGGTCGAGAAGAGGCCCGACGCCTACCTGCCAGATCTAAGTGCAACCCAGAACAACCTTGGAAATCTGTACCGCGACTTGAGGCGGTTTGACGAGGCCGAGGCGGCGTACAAAGAGGCTCTGGAGATACGCAAGGATCTGGCCGAGAAGAGGCCCGACGCCTACCTGCCTGACTTAGCTATGACCCATGCAAATATTGGACTTTTTTACATTGGTACGAATGAGGCCGAGAAGGGCATTGAAGCACTTGAGAATTGCTTGAAACAGAAAGATTTATTGCCCGACTTTGGTGCACGTTGTTTCGCGGGTTTGGGCTCTGCATACGAAACTCTCCAAAACCCAGAAAGCGCGTCTCAAAATTACCTTTTCGCATCTGCCACCTGTTTCCTCATGTTTAAGCAGGGCATACCTCTCCTAAATGACGTCCTTTGCCATCTTGAGAAAGTAATAGAACTCGGGAACAGGAAGAACGTGAGCGATGCCGAAATGATGCGCACTGCTATATTCAGGCTCATGGGCAAAGATGTTGAAATTCCCGACGTCTCTCTATCAGATAGAGGTGAAGTTCTCAAAGAGGCCCTAAACGGCAAAAATGTAGACCTGAATCCAAGAGACGAGATCGATTTAATGGTGTTAATTTTAACAAAAGATATTTTATCATAACCTTTGTGAGTTCGCGAGATCAGCGTAAAGATAGCAGGAAAGTATGTTGCGAAACAAAGCCGATGAGGTGAAGGCGCCACCAGGGGCTCAGCGGATCTTCCAGAATGCGAACAGACAACCTGGATAACCCTTAAATAGGGCACTTGGCTATTTAGGGCCCGTGAGGAAATAACCTTGTCATATGAGTGTTGTGTAATTATTATACTGAGACTGCATCATGTCGGTTTCGTATAATGGCCTTAGACGTTTATGCGTAAGTTATTTCGCTACGGGCCCTTATAAATCGGTCGACAAAAGAAAGAGGCTGAAAAGTATGACCGAAGAGGGGACTTACGAGCCCATCAGCAGAAGGTTGCCATACGGTGGCGCTGCAAACATCCGCGGCGAGATAGTGTGGCGAATAACCAAAGAAGAGCTCGAAGAGATGAAGGGAAGAGTGATGAGCATCTTCGACGAAGATGACTAAAATAGCGATCGACTCCGACATATTCTTCTTCACCTTCAGGTCCCGTCGTGTGGACATAAACCCGCCCGATGTAGAAAGACGTCTGAGGGCTCTGAGCAACAATCCCAAAGTGGATCTTTTCGTCCCCATCTCCGTAATCGGCGAATGCGTTATCGAGTGTCTCAGAGGGGAACTCGACCCACATGACAAACACGAAATAAAAGAGATCGATTATTTAACCGACCTGTGGGCCTGGTTGGACCTGAAGTTTCTCTACCCCAACGAATTGGTGGCAGAAGTGTGTTACCAATTAGTTGAAAGATACAAAAAGGGATATGATAAAGATTATCGTCTGACTGATACGGATCTGGTCCACGTAGGATACGCTCTGGCGCACGAGATGGATTACTTTTTAACAACGGATAAGGCTTTGAAACACTATATTCCGCGAAAATCGAAGTTAAGAGTGATCAATCTCGAAGAGGTCAAGGGCCTGTTTTGATCCCTTTTCTCGCCTGTACCTCATGATTACTTACGAAAAAATCGGTAGATTGAGGCGAGCGCGCCGCCCGGCGCCTGCAGCGCGCCTTTCCGACTCGATCAGACCTACTCTGCCCTCCGCGCCAGGAAGGTCGAATCGTCGCTGAGGCGAATCCTCAAAGATCTTGCTCAGAGGTCCTGTGAAGGGCCGAATCTTCAAGCGGGCGAACTTGTGTGCAAGAAGTGCAAGGCCAGCATCCCTCAGATGGAGTCTGATCTGGCCGCAGTTTCGAGCTTTGAAGCAAAGGCGCTTGAAAGACTCAAAGAGCTGATGCGAGAAAAGGAGCGCGATCTTGGAAAAGAGACAGCTGGGACGGCCCAGACTGCCACAACGTCAGATACTCCAGCGCCAAAGCGGGTTGTGAAAGTTCGAATCTCCGAGTTCTTCAGCCAGCCCGTCGATTCGAAGGAAGCGGTTGAAAGGTCGGTTAAGAAGCTGCGAGATCACCTCTTGATGCTGTTGGAAAAGGATGTCGAGATCGTTCTGGAATAGGGGGAAAAAGAGATGGACAAGGCTTTGATTCACAAGGCGACGCTGAAGGCAAGAGATCTGCTGATGAAAGAAGTTTGGGATCTCCTCAGAGGAGTTTACGGCCTCGATTCCAAAGGCAAGTTCGATGATATCGGCGACCTTCCTGCAGTCCAGAAGATCCCAGAGGTTCAAGAGACGAGACTGAGGCTTGAAAAGTACCTGGAAGACAAAGAAGAAGCTGGCCAAAAAAGGGCGAAGGCCACAGAGAAGCTTGCAAGAGAGGTCGCCTTCACTCACTTGAACCGACTCGTCGCCTTCAAGATGATGGAAGGGCGAAAGCTCATCAGGGGAACTATCGACCGCCACCAAAGCTCGAACGCCTTTATGTTCTACCTTGCAGACAATCCCGAGGAGATGGAACGGTACGACGCCGGAAACTTTCCCCAGGATGATCTTGGCGAGGGGCCAAGGGATGCTGCATACCGCCACTTTCTGCTCGCAGAGTCTTCCAAGATGGCAGAAGAGATACGGGTGCTCTTCGATCCAGACAACCTTGCAAGCAGGCTCTTTCCTCGCCCTCGGTCTCTCAAAGATCTGATCGATTTGCTGAACGATCCGGCCCTGGAAGATGCTTGGGCTCCGGATAACGAGGAGACGATCGGCTGGATCTACCAGTACTTCGCTGAAGACGAGAAGGAGGCGGTCTTCGAGCGGCTCTACAAGAAGAAGCAAAAGATCCTGCCAGAAGACATTCCGGCGGCAACCCAGCTCTTTACGCCCCGCTGGATCGTGAAGTTTCTCGTCGAAAACACGCTTGGGCGCGAGTGGGTCCAGATGCATCCAGATTCCAAAATCGCCGAAAAGGCGAGCTACTTGGACTACCTCGTGCCTCTGGCAGGAGTTGTCCCCCCCGCACCCATGAAGCCTGTTCGAGAGATCGAGGTTCTGGACCCGGCCTGCGGGACGATGCACTTTGGGCTTGTCGCCTTTGACCTTCTCGCCGAGATGTACAAGGAGGAGATGGCGCGGGCGGGGGAATCCGGCTGGCCAGAAAAGCCGTCGGTCGAGTCCGAAGACGATATTTCCGCTGCAATTCTTGCAAACAACATCTTTGGAATCGACATCGCCCTTCGGGCAGTCCAGCTCTCGGCCCTGGCGCTCTACCTCAAGGCGAAGACGATGAACCCAAAGGCGAAGATCACGGAGAGCCACCTTGCCTGCGCCGAGATGGAGCTTCCAAAAGACGACTCCTGGCTGGAGGAGTTTTTCGAATCGAAGTCCATCTCCAACCCGGTTTACGAGCGGGTCGTAAGGGCGCTTTGGGCGCAGATCAAGGAGAACTCCGGCAAGGGCGCAGGATCTCTTCTGCTCCTCGAAGATGCGATCGGGGAACTCGTGGCAACGGAAAAGAAGCGCCACCAATCAACCCTCCAGGGTTTGGAGGACCTCGCCGAGATGGACCCCGCTGCCGAGAAGATCGAGTTTTGGGGCGAAGAGTTCTGGGAGATCCTGGAGTGCCAGGTGGTCAGAGCCTTCGACGAATTTGCAAAGGAGCACGATGAGACCTTCTTTGCAGGAGAGGCGGCGAAGGGGATGCGGCTTCTCGACATCGTGCGAAGGCGCTACGATGCTGTATTCACGAACCCGCCGTACATGACCCGGCGAAACATGAACTCGGAGCTAGCGAAATTCATCGCAAAAAATTATCCTGAAGGGAAAAGCGATCTTTACACCGCCTTCATCGAGAGGTGTCTTCAACTGACCAGAGACGAAGGTCGCTGCGGCATGATTACGATTCACTCATTCATGTTCATCTCATCTTATGAGAAGCTGAGAAAAGATGTGCTTGATGCCGCCTCCATCGAAACCGGATGCCATCTAGGAACGAAGACCGAGTTTGACATCTCCAACCCAAACGCCCAAGGTTTTGTCTCTTTCGTCTTGAGGCGCGACCCTGAAAAAGATAGACGATCTGAGACGGTTGGAACGTGGTACCGGCTGATCAAAGCCGATGGCGAATACAAGAGAAACGTTTTCGAGCAGGCCATCTGCCGCCCTCATTTTGGCAAGAATGACCCTGCGATCTTCCGCTATCGCCAGGGAGATTTCGGGGCGATTCCCGGCGGGCCCTGGGTTTACTGGATCACGCCTGGAATTCGGCGGCTATTCGAGGAGCTGCCAAAGCTTGGGGAAATGGCACAGCCACGTGTGGGGCTTCAGACTGGAAATAACTTCCGTTTCCTCCGGTTCTGGTGGGAAGAAGGAATTGATCGGGTGGGCTTTGGTTGCAAAAACAAGGAAGAGGCACAGGTTGCCGGAATGAAGTGGTTCCCATATATGAAGGGCGGCAGCTTCCAGCGGTGGAGTGGTAACCAAGAATACGTAGTCAACTGGAAAAAAGACGGTGAAGAACTGCGTTCTTTTACTCCAAAGTCCGTTATTCGAAATCCAGATTTCTATTTCCGCCGTGGCGTGACTTGGTCAGATTTGACCTCTGGCAGGTTCAGCGCCTGTCTTTCGCCGGGTGGATTCATCTTCGACGTTAAAGGTTCATCAGCATTCCCTGAGGACATACCCTTAGTTCTTGCGCTCTTAAATTCGTCATTTTCACATTTCGCGCTCAACCTTCTCAATCCAACCGTGAGCTTTCAGGTAGGTGATCTTTCGCGCCTTCCCATACCCAAAACATCAAGCGATCGAATTCACGATCTCGTCAACCATGCGATCTCGTTGGCCGTGAAATACTCCGCCGAGGACGAGATCACTTTCGACTTCGTCGCCCCTGCCTGGACAGGCTCTCTTTACGACACCCTCACAGAACTTTACATAAGAGAAGAGGCGCTCGCCGACGTCGAGGCCGAGATAGACGAGGAGGTCTATCGGCTCTATGGCATTTCCGACGAAGACCGGGCCGCAATCGAGGCAGAGCTATCCGAGCCTGAAAATGACGGCTTGACAGACGAAGAGTTCTACCAGATCGACGAGATGAATTTCGCCTTGCGCTGGGTCTCTTACGCGGTCGGGATCGCCATGGGCAGGTTCGCGCCAGGCTCCGAGGATGGGCTTGGCAGGGGAAGATTTTCGCCGGAGGTTGCAGAGAAGCTTTGCTCCTTTGCGGACAAGGACGGGGTTGCAACCCTGGACAAAGGCCACCAGGACGACCTCGTCCAAAAGGTCTATTCGATCCTGGAGATCGCCCTCGGAGAAAAGGAGGCCGACCTGACGATAATGGCGGCCCTCAACGACATGGACCGCGACCTCGAAAAGTTGCTTCGCCGCTACATCGAGCGGAACTTCTTCAAGGTGCACCTTAAAAAGTACCGAAAGCGTCCGGTCTACTGGCTCTTGCAGTCGCCAAAGAAGAGATACAGCATTTTTGTATTTCATGAGAAGGCGACCAAAGACACTCTGCCTTTGATCCTCGGAAATCGGTACGTTGGAGGAAAGATCAACCAGCTCAAAAATCAGATCGACGAAGTGAGGGGCGCCCTTCCGCAACATTCTGGCGGGAAGAAAAAGAGGCTCGAAAAGGAGCTTGCAGGCCTTGAGGCGACCCTTTCTGACGTCCTCGACTTCGAAGCTGCCCTTCGAAAGGTCCTTGAGACAAAAGACGAACAAGGCAATACCGTCGGCTGGGCCCCAGAGATCGATGACGGCGTGCTATTGAACTTGGCGCCGCTTCACGAGCTTATGCCCTCCTGGAAAGAGCTGAAGAAGACCTGGAAACGGCTCGAAGATGGGAATTTCGACTGGTCTCATACCGCCATGAGGTACTGGCCAGACAGGGTCTTGGAAAAGTGCAAAGCCAACAAGTCTTATGCGATAGCTCACGACCGGCTGGACCTCTACGAAGGTGATCGCTGATGAGCATAGGCGTGGGAGCGGGTGCAGTATCTGCCTACTTGCAAGGGCTCATCGAAAAACAGGTGGACAATCGCGGCATCGTGGTCTGGTATGATCCCGAAGGCTGCTATGTCGACTTTGCAAAAAGGCTGAAGCTTCCCGATACAATTGTCGAGCGCTACAGCGGCAGTTTCTTTGAACTTCGACACCAGATCGAGCCGCTAATGGGCGGGCTTGAGCCACCAAGGCTCGTCATCTACGTCCCACTGGACCGGACCGAAACCGAGAACGCCCTTATCGAGGCAGAGGTTGCAGGAGTCGTCATGAGGCCGGGCGCCCAGCCCTGGATGCTGAATACGAGGCTTGCCGTAGTCGCCAAAAATGGTCTCAAGTCGACGAACCAGTGGACCGAAAAGGACCTCGAAAAGGTCGCAAAAGAGGTCGATGCTGGAAAGTACAGATCGATTGAGGAGATCGAAGAGATCGCCACAGTTCGGGGCAATGCAACAGGCGTTCTCCAGCTCATCTTCGGGACCGGTGACTTCATGGACGTCGCCCTCAAGTTTCTCAGTGACACAAACTTCGATCCCAAGATCGTGGAGAAAAAAGGTGCAATTTCTGATTTGTCCCAGCTGATGGCAGCCGAGCTCGATATGGAGCCCTTGATTGGCGAAGGAGATGAAGAACACGAAGAGGATCCAGCATCCTACAGATCAAGGCTCGCAAGACACGTGATGACCACCGATTTTTTGGCCACAATCTCTTCTATGCCAGACGAGCTTTGCTCGGTGAAGGTGGCATCGAGACAAAGGGCAAAAGACACCTGTGTGGACCTTGCGAAAACCTGGCGAAGCAGGCGCGACCTTCAGGAAAGCTACGCAAATCGTGCAATGGAAGTGGAAAAAGAGCTTGGAATCTCCAAGATCGCCTTCTCAAAAGATCAGATTTTGGGGTCGGAAGCCTTCCTCGAAGTCGAACGATCCCTCCAGAAGATCACAGAAGAGGCCCTCATACGAGAGCCAAGCGAAGATCTGGTCCTGATCGCAACTGCTCATCAATCCCGGTTCTGGTCTGAACAGAAGCCCGAAGTCCAAGCCAGATGGTCTCTGATCAAGACCGCAGGCCAGCTCCTCCTCGAAGCTGAAAGGATCGAAAAGGAGATCAGGTCCGTTACAGAAGACGCCGAGTCCGTCTTTTCCGCCTACACCTCGAAAGATCGGCCCTGGTACCTTCTCGACACACACCACAGAAACATGGAACGAAAGTTCCACGACTTCGACTTCCACGAGACCGAAGACGAAGACGGCCTCGAACGGCTGATTTACCTGGCAAGAGGGGAGTATATGAAGACAGGCGAGATCCTGGCCGAAAAGTTCCTTCGCCTCTACCAGAAGGCGAACTTCCAGATAGAAGGCGCCCTCAGCCAGACCGAGATATTCGACCAATTCGTCAAACCCGCCCTGGTGGCGGGCAAAACCGCCTACGTCTGGGTTGATGCCCTCAGGTTCGAGATGGCACAAGAGCTGGTTCGAATCCTATCCCACGAATACAATTATGAGATCAAACCAGCAATTGCAGCAGTTCCCACCATTACCGAGATCGGGATGGCAGCGCTCTTGCCAGGAGCCAAAAACGGGAAGGTGGTTTCCGTTGGAGACGGCAAACTCGGAATGGATATTGACGGTACCGTTCTCAAGACCCGGAAAGATCGCCTAAAGTTCCTGAGCGATAAGACCGGACTGAAGGTCTTCGATGTAAAGCTCGACGACTTACTTCCCACACCAAAGACGCCAGTAATCAAAGGAATCGAAGATGCCGATCTGGTCCTGGCAACGTCACAAGAAATAGATGCACTGTGTGAAGGCGAATACGTAGCCCTGGCCAGAAGAACGATGGACGAAATTTTGCTCATGCTACAGAGGGCCTTCCGAGTACTTGTCGAATATGGTGTAAATAGGATCGTCGTCTCAGCAGATCACGGCTACCTTTTCGGCGAAGAGCTGGGAGCTGATATGAAGATCGATGCTCCCGGCGGAAACACGTTAGATCTCCACAGGCGCGTATGGGTTGGCCATGGCGGTGCTGCTGAAAACTCGTATCTTCGAGCCGAAATCTCGGACTTCGGCCTTGGCGAAAACCTGGAGATCGCAGCCCCTTGGAATTTCTCCTGCTTCAAGGTCAGAGGAGGATCGAACGCTTACTTCCACGGAGGCTTATCTCCCCAGGAGCTTATCGTCCCCGTGGCCGTCATGAATCCCAAATCTGATGGCCCAGAAGGGGGAGAAGACATCATCTGGGACCTCGATTACGGAGACAAGAAGCTGACAACAAGATTCTTCTCGGCCAAAGTCTCCGGCAGAATCAAAGGTATCTCTCTTCCAGTTCCTCCGAACGTCAGGGTGGAATTGAGGGACGATGGCAATGTCATCTCAAAGCCGGTCAGTGCATCTTACGGATTCGAAGATGAAACTGGCGATGTTCAGATGGAACTTGCAGAGAAAGACCAACTCACGTTAGACCCAAACACGGTTACATTAATGATAACACAAGATCCTTCCCAGAAAAAGGTCGAAATCCACCTGATGAACGCCGTGACTGGAGTCGAGCTTGTTGTGCCACCCAAAGAGATCGAAAACGCCCTACTTCAGTATTAGAGTCCGCAAACGAAGAGAACGCTGGATAACCATAAGATGTGATGAAAGGAGAGAGATATGCCCGAACTCGATCAGAAGGCAACTTCGGTGTTTGCCGGCAAAGTCGTCCGAAAGGACTTGGTCAGAAAGATCAAAGTCGGATCAAACGTTCCCATATTTGTCTTAGAGTACCTTCTGGGCAAATATTGCGCTACGGACGATCCTGCAATCATCGAAGCAGGCTTGAAGCTGGTAAATTCCACCTTGGTGGAAAACTTTGTCCGCCCGACGAATCCAACAAGGCCCAGTCCTTAGTCAGGGAGAGGGGCAAATACACCCTCATAGACAAGATCAAGGTCAGATACCTCTCTGACGACGACAAGTACTGGGCAGAGTTCGTCAACTTCGGCCATAAATACGTTCACATCCCAGAAGACTACGTCCGAAAGTATGACCGACTGCTCATGGGTGGCATCTGGGCACAAGTCGAAATAATTCACAGATACGACGAAGAAGCGAAAGGCAAGCGCAGCCCCTTCTGGATCGAGGATATGAAACCAATCCAGCTGGCGACCTTCGATCTGCAGGAATACATCGAATGCCGCCGCCAGTTCACCTCCGACGAGTGGATAGACTTTCTGATTCGAAGCATCGGCCTTGAGCCCACAAACTTCGACCGAAGGCTAAAGCTCGAATTTTTGGTGAGAATGATCCCTCTTTGCGAGCAGAACTACAACCTTGTAGAGCTGGGGCCGCGAGGTACCGGAAAGTCATATGCATACCAGGAGTTCACGCCTTACGCCATCCTTCTCACCGGTCCGACCACTGTAGCGAACCTCTTCTACAACATCAGCACGGGAAAAATGGGGCTAGTGGGACTCTGGGACGCGGTTGCCTTCGACGAGGTGGCTGACCTCCAGAAAATGCCAAAAGAGGTCATCACCACCCTCAAGACCTACTGTGAATCTGGAGCATTTGCCAGAGGCAAAGACGCCCTATCAGGAACGGCATCCGTGGTCATGTTTGGCAATACAAACCAGCCTGTCGAGGTTATGGTCAGGTCTTCTCACCTGTTCGTCCCCATGCCCGAGGTGATCCGGGAAGATATGGCCTTCTTCGATCGAATCCATTTCTACCTGGCTGGCTGGGAAGTGCCCAAGATGCGGGTCGAGTTCTTCACTAACCATTACGGATTCGTCGTGGACTATCTGGCCGAAGCCTTAAGAGAACTACGACGTCTGAACTTCGTAGACTCGATTGATCACTACTTCACTTTCGGCTCACATCTGAACGCCCGAGATGTCAAAGCGGTTAGAAAGACCGTCTCCGGCCTGATTAAGTTGGTCTATCCACATGATGATTTATCCAAAGAAGAGATGGCCGAAATATTGGAGTTAGCGATTGAAGGGCGGCGCCGTGTGAAAGAGCAGCTCAAGAAGATGGGGTCTTTTGAATATCACCAGACTTCGTTCTCTTATATCGACAACGAAACTCGCGAGGAGCGATATGTGGGCGTTCCAGAAGAGGGCGGCCGAGACCTGATCTCAACAGATCCACTCGCTCCTGGTTCTCTTTACGCGGCATCAGTAGATGACCAAGGCAAAATCGGCCTATATCGCTTGGAAGTTGGATGTTCGCCTGGAACTGGCAAGCTCAAGATAGCTGGCGGCGTTGACAGCGGCATGAAAGAGTCAGTCCAAAGGGCCTTTGCCTACATAAACAGCCATAAGAGCGATATGGGGATTGCTCGCCCATTCGATACAACCGATTTCCATGTTGAAGCCATAAATCTCCTGAACAATCACGTCTCCTGTGATGCTGGAATCGGCTTGGTGGCTGCCATCTACTCTGCGATCATGAAACAATCCGTTCAGCCCGGCCTTCTAATCCTTGGCGATCTTAGCATTCAGGGCAACATCAAAGCCGTTCGCTCTCTTGTAGAACCTCTCCAAGTTGGAATGGATAACGGCGCCCTCTGTGCTCTGGTACCAATCGAGAACAAGCGTCATTTCCTTGAAGTTTCAGCGGATATAGTGGAGCGGGTAGATCCAATATTTTATGGAGATCCTTTTACAGCTGCTAGAAAGTCGTTGGGTTTGAAATAAGGCATGTGTTTAGCCCTTGTCACGTGAACTTCTCCTGGCCAAAAGAGGCGAGCGCGCCACCTGGCGCTTCCAGCGCACCTTTCCGACTCGATCAGACCTACTCTGCTCTCTGCGCCAAGAAGGTCGAATCGTCGCTGAGGTGAATCCTGAACTCGCCTTCCAGCAGGTCTTCTCCCTTCAACCGGACCCAGCCGCTGCCGGAGGCTGGGTCATTTTCGTCGTTTCCTTCCCACGTGAACTCGAACCTCTTGCCGTCGGGATAATTGACGACCTTCCCATCAATCCCGCCTTCAACCAGGCCGAACTGGAACGTTCCAGAACTATTCGACTTAATATCAATGTACGCCTGGGTGACCATGTTGAAGTAGTCCTCATCCCAGACTTCCATCTCGAAGATGTGCCACCTACCTGCAAATCCCATAGCGTCAAACCCAATTCCAAAAATGTCCGCAGACATCTGACAGATCACTCATCCTGCCAGATCACAAGGCGCCCATCTCCATTAAGTTCATCTCCGGCACTCTAAAAATCGCTGCCGATTCATACTCTAGCTTTGACGAACCCAGCGACGACTGAGACGGCCTGATAAACAGCGCCCTTGTCGCATGGGCGATTTAGCGAAAATCCGGGCAGAGAGGGAAGGGCGCCGCCCGGGGCTACGGGACAGGTGAAGGGCGGCCCATATATTCAAGTTCGATCGGGCGAAATATGGCGCATAGTGATCGCATGGAAAAGAGCCGGATGTCCGGTCTGGCCGAGGACGGCGAGACTGATGTATAAGCGCGCGATAGAGATATTCTACAGCGAGGAAGATGAAGGCTACATAGCGGTCGTGCCCGAGCTTCCCGGCTGCTCTGCCTTCGGCAAGATCGAGGAGGACGCCCTGACCGAGGTGAAGATCGCAATCGAGCTCTGGCTTGATGTTGCAGGAAAAGAGGGGCGAGAGATTCCAGTGCCGCAAGGCAAAGAACTACTGGTAGAGCTGCACCGAAAGGTCGCCCGCGCTCAGGGCGCATGATCACCGCCCTTGAGATCCAGACAAAAACCGCACCCGCACCACATGGGCTATTTGCGAAACTCTCCGAGCCGGGATCGGTAATGGCGCGAAAATTGCTTCTGGGCCTGCGACCCTATTTTCGGAACAGACCTTCTGCCATCGTCTCTTCGAGCAGCTTCTCGATCCTGTCGATAAATGCCTCGGCGCGGTTGATCGCAAATACCACTTCGTCTTCGGTCGGTGCTGCGCCGAAAGAATACTGGTCGAGATGCCGAGCGTTTCTGAGCCTTTGATAGAGGATCATCCATTCTTCTTCCAGTGCCTCTTCCGGACGTATTCTTCCAAAGCTCGATACAGATGTGGCTTTTTCCCTGAGACCGTCCCAGAAGGGGACCGCCCGGGCTGCATAAAGCAGAAGAGACCACTAACGCCAGAAGTATAAAAATCCCGAATGACCCAAATCGCCCGCACACCATAGCTGAATATTATATGCAGTGATTCTCTAAAAAGTGTTCCATATCATGCGAAACACCATCCAGCGAACCTCCATTCGATCAGCACCCTGTGTGGCTTATATCACCTTGCGCCAAAGCCTCTCCTGGCGGAAGGTGAAGAATGTGAAGAAATAGAAAACTTAACATCTTTAGACGTCACATCTTAACCGTGTGCCTTCTGTCAGATATGATGCTATCCGGCCCTTGACCCAGGACGATCGAAAACGGCTTTTGAACGCGATATCATCGGAACGAGACCAGATTATGCTGCTCCTTTTGCTGGAAACCGGACGTCCAATTGCCGATATCGCAAACACCAAAGTCACAGATTTGGACTGGGAGAAAGGGGTGCTTCACTTTGGGGGGTGCGAGTCCGTGCCCCTCTCCAAGGAGGTCATGTCAGAGCTGAAACGTCATCTTAAAGCCCATCCTGGCAAGGTCTACCTTTTCGAAGGGCGATGTGGAAAGCCGATAACCTCCAAATGGATTCGCTGTGTTCTGGAACCTGCTGCCCGCAAGGCGAGCGTGGAAGATATCTACGCAAAGGCGTGGCCACACAAGTAGCAAGATATCTTGGGTGTGATCTATCGGGCGCGAGCTTTTTGACAACAGAAATGCGAGATAAAGACGCCCGTTAGCACCAAAATCGACCCCATAGCTACCGCTTTTGGGTCTAGCTGAGCGGAGAGAAAGACGCAGGTTGCGATCCCCAAAAGCGGGAGCAAAGGAAGCTTGCCAGCACTGATTGGAACCCTGAAGGCCCTGGGCCTTTGAGGATCCTTGTATCTCATGGCGATCAGGCTGGCGTTGATCACCATAAAGGTCACGAAGAGAACGAAATCATTGGCACTGGCAACGAAGGCGATGTCGCCCGTGAAAACAAAGCCCATCGAAAGAAATGCGCTCATGAGTACGGCCATCCAAGGCACTTTCCTCTTCGAATCAACCTTGGAGAGGGCCCTAGGAAGAATGAAAGACCTCGCCATTCCGTAAGTTATCCTGGACCCGGCGAGGAGCGAGAAGAGCACCGTGTTGGCCGTTGCAAAAAGAGCGATGATCGACATGATCGCGAATGCCTCGCTCCCAAGAGCTACAAAGGCCACCTCTGAAAAGGGCGCTTCTGACGCGCTCAGCAACCTCCAGTCCAGGATGCTGACTGCGCTAAGAGCAACCAAGATATAGAGCAAGATCGTGATCATTAAAGCCATTATCAGGCCTTTGGGGATTGTCTTTTCAGGGCTCTTGGTCTCCTCTGAAAGCTTCACCATTTCCTCAAACCCCATGTAGGCAAAGAAGATCAGAGCTGCAGACTTGAACACGCCCCCGAGGCCATAGGGCATCTCCAAATAGTTGATGTGCCCGAGATGAGGAATGCCGATCAAGATTATGAAGACAAGGCCGCCCACCTCTACGAAGGTAAAGGCGATGCCGAACCAGACGGATTCTTTTATGCCGTAAAGCAGGATGATTGAAAGGAAGACGATCAGAATTAAAGCAGAGGGCAAGACCGCCACTCCTGTGAGGGCTTTGAAGTATCCACCAAAGCCGAGAGCGACCGTAGAGGCGCTGATTATGCTGCTGAAGATAACCAACCATCCGACAACAAAAGCCAGCTTCTGATTGAAGGCGCGATATGTGTACTCGTACTCGGCGTTTGCCTTTGGAAACATCGAAGAGAGCTCAGCGTAGCTCAGCCCTGTGAACATGGCTATAAGGGAAGCAACTGCGAAGGCCATCCAGACCGCGTTTCCGGCACGTCCTGCAGCTTCTCCTATGAGGGCGTAGATTCCAGCGCCCAAAATGATCCCCACGCCCGAAAGAGTTACCTCGAAAAGTCCCAGTTCCCGCTTCAGTTCAGCCTTCTGACTCATGTCCGCCATTTTGAGGTGTGGCTACATTCCATATATAGTGTTTGCAGATACCTTTTGGACGAATCTCTAACTCGTAAGAGTTAGAGACTTGGCCTATTCGTATCGTTAAACCCACATTCGGCAATTGTGTACAGGATGTTTTAACAATTTCCTATTTGTGCAATTTCTTATAGTTTATGCGCGGATTGTCATTCTTATTGTACATAAATCTACCTTTTAAGGGCAAAGTGCCGAATGTAGGTTAAACACTACGTTAGCAGGGGATAAGCCAGCAATCGGTGAGGATATATGTTCGAGAATTTAGCCGTCGGAATGGAGCGATGATAGGCCCAGGAGCGCTGTGGTGGCAAAAACTTTAAAGCTGGGGACCGTATACCCACATGATGGTCTTGGTAGTAATCTGCGACGACTCCGAAATAGAGGTCCCAGACGGTGAGATCTGCGCGATTTGCGGTCGACCTCTCCGTGAGTTCGACGAGGTGACCGGCACAGGGATGCTCGGATACTACCACTGGACCTGCATTACGCACATGGACTAAGTGCGGGGGTAACCAAGCCAGGTCAACGGTGATAGACTCAAGATCTATTTTCAAATTTCGCAACAGTTCCTGTTGCTCAATTTGACAGACAGATATTGGTTTTGATGTAATGCCGTCCTCGCGATATCACCAAATTCTGTCTTGAATGTATTAATAGTTTTTCGCGCATTAGTTACAATCTATCGCATAAATTCTTAGCTAATTATATAATAACATGAAAAATTAATAAAAATAATTTTCTTTAACTCCATCCTTATAATTCACTTCCACCTGAAATCACAGCTAGTACAGATCTTCTCGCCATGGGACCAAACATACCAAAAAACTATGCCAATCGGTAATGTTAGAATTACTGCAATCCACTTCAGAATACTCATCTCACTGCCTACTACGGTAGCTTTTCCACATTTTGGGCATATTAATACCATTATTTAGCACCTTGACAGCGAAGTGATATATTACATGAAAAAGGTTTTGGTGGGTGATCGAGTTGTTAACGTCGAGTGTGCCGGGCGGCACGGTCGATCAAATTAAAATTCAACCAATAATATACACGTTTGCCCCATCGCGATGCACTTTAAGACAGTTTCAGAGTTAACGGACTGCTAAATTAGCCTAGTATCACTTGTCGCCAAACAACTATTAGAGAGAAAATAATGAGTTATTTGGCAAAAAAAGAATTACAGACAAGAATCCACACTATTATAGTGAGAAGTAACTACCTAGATAATATTATCATAAGCCGAAACTAATATAGTGAGTAACCATGTGGACATTTGCCGCCAAACAACTATTGAAAAGAGAAATATTCAACTATAAACCCCATAACGTTCCAGTTGTGGGGGTAGATTGAAATCTTGTTTTGTACATTGGCATAATTTTAGGGGGTTAAATTCCCCCTATTACCCTCCATGAACCGATAACTTTATATACTATAAGTGCATACAATAACAAGCACTTTTAGGTGATTTGAATGCAAACGTTATATTACGATAGACAAATAACGGCGAAGATCGCAACTCACATTTATGAGGATGCTGTCGTTATTGCTCAAAAAAGAGGATTAAACATGGCAGAATATTTGAGATCTTTAGTTAATAAAGACGTGCTAGCAGAAAGGGAGATTTTTTGATATGTCCGAGTAACCAAACGCTTTAATATTATATTAATCTATTTTGGAAAGTCGATTAGTAAATGCTGATCGGCCCGAATTCCGTTGTTGTTATGCAATGGACTTTCTAGTAGCTCCTTTGGGTGTTTCGGGAGAGGGCTTGCAATCCTCTCCAATCTCTCCTAGACTGGAGAGAGACGAACCGAGTAGGAGCCAATTAATATAGGAGAGATTAATTAATGAATAAACATATACCAGTTGAGTTACAACGCGAAGATTTTAGATTTGTAAAGCTACCAAAGAACGCGAAATATCCCCCCAATACGAAGGGTTGGAACGACGAAAACAATTTTAGCCATGAAGAAATGGCTGAACATTTAGAGAACGGTAATAATTACGGTGTCATTTGCGGTAAAGGTAATTTGGTAGTTTGGGACATAGACGTAAACAGTGATGAATTATTTGATAAGTTGAAGTCCAAGTTTACCGAAAAGAATAAACCAACATTTGCCGTAAAATCTGGAAAATTACATGGATTACACTTTTATTATATTTGTGATGACTTAGAAGAGTATACCGGAAAAAGTGCAATTGATTTAAAACTAGATGGTGAACCAGTCGGAGAACTGAGAATTATAAACTCTTATGTGGTTGGCCCAACTTCAACACATCCAAACGGGACTGTTTATAAGACAGTTGGTGGCGAGATTGAGCACGTCTCAATTAAATATCTATTGAATTATGTTAAGCCATTAATGAAACCAGAGGTTGAAATGGTCAGCGATAAAAACAACATTCTCGACCGTGGGCGAGAAGGTCAGAACAACCCTAGTGCCCGCGGACACGAGGGTCAGAACAACCTATTATCGAATATCAGACTTGCTACTATAGCAATGCCAGGGAAAGCGGAAACCGTCGGTAATGAAATACGTGGTACTCACCCAATACATGGCAGCGATAACGGCTATAATTTCCATATTAATACAAGCACCAATGAATGGTACTGTCACAGATGCAAAAGTGGCGGTGACGTTGCGCTATGGTTAGCCGTTGAAGCTGGAATTATTGAATGTGGGGATGCAAAACCCGGAGCACTTCAGGGTAAGAAATTTGTTGACGTCTTGGAATATGCAAAGAGTAGGGGATTAATCGACGAACTCCCACCGGTTGAAAATGACAACATCTATAAGTTCTGTAATATGAGTTATGCCAAGAGTGGCAAACTTAAAATAACTTTTTCTGCTGAGAAAACCGCAAAGTTTCTTATCGATAAATACCATTTAATAGTTCTGAATGATAAAATTTGGCGATATTCTGACGGGTTATACGTTGCTGATGGTGATATCTTTATTCATAAAGAAATTAAAGAAGCTTGCGGTGATTTGTATAACCGATACTGTCAGCGAGAGACCATCAATACCATTGAGATTATGCAATATCAAGATAAAGATATTTTCGACCCTGATCCATTAGTTGTTGGTGTTGCTAATGGTGTTATAGATCTTCGGTCAGGTTCCTTTAGGAAAGCAACCACTGAAGATTATATTACTATGCAGTCACCGGTTAAGTATAACCCTAATGCTAGATGCCCAAACATTCTAAAATTTTTAAGGGAAGTTCCAGAGAGTAAAAAAGATGTAGTCTCTTTTGTTGATATGTTTGCTCAAATGTTGATGGGAAAAGCAACTAGACGTTTTTATACATTCACCGGTGTTGGTGGCAATGGTAAACAAGTTCTGGAGAAGTTGGCAATCGCATTTATCGGCAAAGATCTAACCACGTTTTTGGAGTTAGATGATTTAGATAGAAGCCAGTTTGCAGCCGGTGACTTGTTCAAGAAGAAACTCTTAGTTATGACTGAGAGAGACGAAACCTCAACGAAGAGCACCATGAAGTTGAAAGCGGTATCTTCTGGAGATGGAATAAGAACAGATGTTAAACACCGCCAATCGTTTGAGTTTTCGCCCATTTGTTTGCCGATAATCGACTCCAATAACCCACCTAAGTTTAACGATTCATCAGATGGATTCATGGAAAGACAGATAGTGATTAGATTCAATAAAAGCTTTGTCGCAAAACCCAAATCTGTTAATGATAGAGTTAAAGACCCAAACATTTTGGAGAAGTTAACGACAGATGAAGAACTAAGCGGACTTCTCAACTTGGCATTGAAGCGGGTTGGCTATATTATCAGAACCGGTGAACCATACCAGAGACTCTGCAAAGAAGATATGCACCAACAATACAGTAAAGCATCACGGCCATTGATCTCATTCTTTGATGATTGTTGCGATGTTAAAAAGTATGGTGAGCATTATGAAGGTGCACCAAGAAATGGAACGGCGGAAACCGGGTTCGCATCTGTAACGCATCTCTATAAATATTTCGAAGATTATTGTAGGTATGTTTTGAATCGTGCACCACTTGAGCTAACCACGTTTAGAAATTTTCTAAGAAGTAAACGCGATGGATTAGGTTTGAATCCGGCGGTTAATCCAAATCGGCGATATGCAGTTAACCCTGAGACTGGAACCAAAGAACAACAACGTGGTTACGAAATGGTATATTTCGATTACGACACGTTCAAGACGTTAGTCCCACAGTCTGTCTTGAAGGGATAAGACAGAAACAAGACAGAAATTTAGGTTTGTCTTGTTTGTCTTGCTTTTGTCTTGGTCGAAACCGATAGCAAGCGATCCATACAAGACAAAAAGACAGTTTTTGGCGATTTTCAGAAAAAAGTATAGAAAAAAAATATCTGGAATTTTTAGTAGACTTTTGTTCTAAAATACTGTCTTTTTGTCTTATTGTCTTGGTAGGAAGAAAAATAGGTTACTAGATAGTGGTTTTAGTTTACAAGACACCAAGACAAACACCAAGACAACAAGACAAAGTATTACTGCATAGCGGTTTTTCACGGGAAACACACAAATCAACAAATGAGTATATTGGCGATGTTCTACCGTGAATTCTAACACGGGTTGATATGCCAGAAAATGTTTGTCAGAATGGCCGAGAATCAACTTTTAATGGTGTGTGTGATAGATTATACCTTTCGTGAAAGAACCGCTCTTAAAACGCAAAATATATAATATTGGAGGAAATGCTAATGGGAATAATAAAAATTAGACGTGGATTTTATAATAATGGACTGAGAGATGATCTAGACGAGATGAATGTGAATGATTGCCGGTTAGTTAGACATGAAATTATTGATGGAATTGAATATGAAGTATTTTATACTTATGAAGATGCTTGGCAATGGGCGAAAGAGAATGACCAGAGATTGTATAAAGAGTTTATGGAGTGGATGGAAGAATGAGCCCAGAAGAACGCCAATTGATGTTTGAGATAAATGAGAACATGCTTTTATTGCTGGATAAGATAGAGGGGATGCTTGGCGAACAGAATACTTAGACACTCGTTTAAACCCATAAATCGCCCAAGAAACCCCCCCTAAACATACATAAAACATATTCATAAGCAATAGTGAATAAAAATAATGTAATACGATAATTGTCGAAAATGGCATCGACACATATAAATAAAACAAAAAGAATAATTGGTCCGAGAACGCGACCGTCGCGTTCTCCAGATATTATTTGCCTAAACGCGACTGTCGCATTTAGCCAGATATTTTTTTAACAAGTTTACAATTCCATGCAAACAAATAAATAAATATTGGTGGTCAATGGCGAAAAACAAAACCGTTATCCGTCTATCCAACTATTAAATGCTCTTCCTGTTATCGATTCAGTTATTCAGATGTTATTATGAAAATGTTCTAAACTCGACAAGTAGTATGGTGGGCGACCGATTTTTTGATTACTTATATCGTTCTTATAGTGTATGGTTTTTCGAGTTTGCTACAATAAAATCTTAGCGATTAAATTAAAACATTTATTATAATTATAGTAGCGAATTATATAAATCACAATAGATAATTATATTTTTTAGGAGGTGATATCATTTGTACTACAATGGATAGTAAAGAAGAACGTAACGATTTGATTATCGAATATCTAAAAGATGGATTGACCACGAGAGAAGCGGCGGAAAAAGTAGGGGTTAGTTGTGGCACCGTCTCTAATGTAGCCAATGCAAGAGGATTGGATATATCCACCGAACTAACCAGAAAAGCGGCTAAATGCAAATCGCTTTACAATAGACCGCAAAGAATCAACGTTATTGCCGCTGGAATAGATAAATTGGTGGCAATGCTACCAGAGATAACGAAAGCAAAAGATATGCGTGATTGGTCAGTATCTTTGGCAATAATGATGGATAAGCGAAGATTAGAAGATTCTAGCGATGATAACGGCAAGGGTGGCGAATTCATGGCATTAATGAAAGCAATGGAGGAAGAAAATGGTTCTGCAACTTCCGAAAGATAAACAACGCGATTTTATTCTAAATTCTAATTACAGGATTAATGCCGCCCACGGTGCTATCAGATCTGGTAAATCAGTTGGCGCAACCATCAAGATGATTCATGAAATTATAACCGCACCACCCGGAAACATTCTATTGGTTGGCAAAACACTTAGCAGCTTAAAAAGAAATGTCCTAAATGATATCGGAATGTGGATAGGTCCGGAAAATTTCAAACTCAGAATGATTCAAAAAGAAGCTGAAATATATGGCCGTACTGTCTGGTTAGAGGGCGCTAATGATGAAGCCAGTTATCAGAAGATCCAGGGAGAAACCCTAGTTAGAGCACTTGGGGAAGAGATCACGACATGGCCCGAATCGTTCTTTAAAATGATGATGAGCCGTCTATCCGTGGATGACGCAAGAGCATACTTAACAATGAATCCCGGACCACCTAATCACTGGTTCAAGAAACAATACTTAGACCGTGAATCCGATCTCAATATGCGAAGTTGGCATTTTACACTTGAGGATAACCCGTACCTATCAGAGCAATACATTATCGATATCAAGAAAGAATATACCGGGTTATGGTACGAGAGATATATTGATGGTAGGTGGGTACTTGCAGACGGTACAATATATTCTAACTTTAATAAAAATATCCATTGTACCGATAAGATACCTGACGGTAAGTGGCAATCTCTTTACATTGGATGTGACTACGGCCAGACTCACCCCACAGCATTCTTGAAAGCGGTAAAGATCGGTGACACCTATTATATCACCGACGAATACAAAGAGTCTGATAAGCTAAATACGACGCTCTCAAACGATCTCAAATCATTTATTGGTGGTAAATATCCACGATCAATCCTAGTCGATCCCTCTGCAAAATCATTCAAGAATCAGCTAATTGCCGACGACTTCAAGAGAGTTAGAAATGCCAACAATACCGTAAATGATGGACTCGCCAAAATAGCCAACGCTTTCCAAACCGGCAAACTGATTATAGTTCAACCTCGATGCCCACAATTGATAGAAGAGATTGGCGGTTACGTATGGGATTCTAAAGCATCTGAACGCGGCGATGAAAAACCCGTCAAAGAAGAAGATGACCTTCTGGACTGCCTGCGATATATTGGCAATGAAGTATTTTGAGGTGAATATGTGACATTAACAAACATTAACAATTTATTTAAAATCGGTAATCAATGGCCGCCGGAATCGGAGCTTTCCCGACTGACTACATATACAACCAATCAGCGACTATTCGAAGGGAAACACGATCTGGTCTTTAACCATAACTCAACAGATGAAACCCGCACGAAAGACATAACCACGAACTGGCATAAACGGCTTTGTACTCTCTTTGCTGATCTATTGGTGGGTTCCCCCCCAAACTTCACCGCCGATAATCAACCTACAATAGACAGAATAACCGGCAATAATAAAATCGACATAATTTTATATAATGCAGTTATTCATATTCTGAAATATGGCAATGCTGTTCTCAAAATTCGATACGACGAACGCGCCAAGATAGAACTTATCAATCCATCTTTATGGTTCCCTGTAGTCTCTCCAGATAACAAAGCTGAGGTTGAATCTCACGTTATCGCATGGACATTTACCGAGAACGAAACAGACTATTTGACGGCTGAGATTCACCGGAAGGGATCAATCGAGAACCGGCTATACGTGGTGAAAGATGGCAAAATATCTAACGCTGTCGAATTATCCACCATCGAACGCTATAAAGATGTTCCAGACTCTCAGAAGACTGGTATCGAGGACTTCCTAGTAATTCCATTAACTAATATTGGTGCTGAAAGTGTGGTCGGAACTGATGACTTCACCGACATTAACGGACTTATCAAAGAACTTGAGAACCGACTTATAAGAACGTCTCGGACTCTCGATAAGTTCAGTGACCCAAATATTGTGGGTTCTGAAGCTTCAATTAATATCGATCCAGACACCGGAGAAAGTGATATTGAAATTGGTGGTGGCCGATTTATTCCAATCGGTGAAGATGGAACCGCACCATATTATCTGGTTTGGGATGCAAACCTAGAAGCGTCATTTAAACAAATCGAAGTTATATTATCCGAATTATATATAATGTCGGAGACTTCCGCAGCGTGTTTCTCAGATCTCAAAAACGGATTGGCGGAAAGTGGTTCTGCACTTAAACGGCTACTTATGCCAACATTAGCAAAAGTTAATCGGCTGAAAATCATAATGGAATCTCCATTAAAAGATGTGCTAAGAACCGCCGCCGATATCGAAGTTGCATCAAAGTTTTCAGGTGCTACAAAACTAGAAAATATCTCGATAGATTGGCGATCATCATTGCCGGTTGACATGAAAGAATTGGTTGACATTGAGACTCAACGGGTAAACTATCGGCTAACTTCAAAACATAGCTCTTTGAAACGATTGAATGAGGGCGCAAGTGAAGCGGATATTGAAGCCGAAATGGCTGCAATAGACGGCGAACAATCCCGAGAATTCGGATTAATGAACTTAGAACAATAAAAATATCTCTCCGAACTGGGAGTAAAACGAAGGTATATTATGACCGAAAATAATAATAATAATACAGATGCTGGTGACGGCACCCAGGATAAAACAGCCGGTAAAGATGAAAAACTTTTCACACAAGATGAACTAAACGCCAAAATCTCAGCACGTTTAGACCGTGAAAAGACAAAATACGCCGAACTTCAACAGCAATTTGATGATTTACAAGCGAAAATTCAGGACGCTGAATTAGACAGCTTGAAAAAGAAAATTCTAGCATCAAAAGAATTGCCGGAAGATTTAGCGGCTAGATTGAACGGTAACACCGAAGAAGAACTTGTGGCTGATGCTGAAAAATTAGCAGCAATAGTCAACGCTAAAAAGTCAGTTGGCAGAAATACTAATCCCGCCGATAATGGGCCGGTTCTATTTACTGTTGCTGAAGTTAAAGCGATGACTCCAGAGCAACGAATAGCGAATATGGGACAGATTGAAAAACAACTGAAAGACGGAACTTTGAAATGAAATAGGAGTAAGTATATATGACATTAACTAATTTTATTGGTGAAGTATGGAGCGCAAAAGTACTCGAATCACTTAGGAAAAATCTTGTATTTGGACAGGATGGCGTAATTAATAGGAATTATGAGGGAGAAATTAGCGGAAAGGGCGACACTGTAAGAATAACAGCATTTAGCCCCATTACCGTTGATGATTATGTCGCAGCAACCGGGTTATCTGATCCCGAAACTCTCGACGACGCATCAACCACGCTTGTTATGTCCAACGATAAATATTTCAACTTTATGGTGGACGACGCAGACAAAGCACAAGCCAACGTTGAACTTATGAAAGCCGCAACTTCTGACGCTGGTTATCAACTTGGAGATGCTGCTGACCAGATTATTGCCGCACTCTATGATCAAGCAGACACCGACAACGCTGTTGGAACCGACGCATCTGCAAAAGTTCCCGATAACTCCACTGCCGGATCTACATATCTTGATTATGTCGCCGATCTCAAACAGAAGCTCGATGAATCCAACACGCCCTTAGAAGGACGCTGGCTAGTTATTCCACCGTGGTATCTAAATGGCCTAATCAAGATGGAAGCCATTAGAAGCGATGCACAAAGCGGTTCTGATGAGGGTCTTAGAAATGGATGGTGTGGTAAACTCTATGGGTTTGATGTTCTACTTTCTAACAACGTGCAGACTAAAGTTACTTCGGAAAAGACTAACTACAAGATCATGGCCGGTTACCCTGGAACCATCACGTTTGCGGATTCTGTTAATGAAGTCGAGGGCTACAGACCAGATAAATTCTTTGCTGATGCTGTGAGAGGTCGCCACGTGTATGGCGCTAAAGTTGTGAGACCTTCCTCTCTCGCCGTACTGACTGCAAGACAAACATCATAGATATAATATTATAATATTAGGAGGATACTAAATATGACACGTTCTGCAATTACTGTTAATGAATTAAATGGTGCTTTCGCAAACCATGAAACCGCCGACGATATCGATAAAACCAACGATCACTCTATAGCGGCTGCGTCTAACTTCGAAAGGATGATTATTTCTTTTGAACTTTCCGCCGCAACCGCCGACGACACTATAAAAATTATTGCCGGAACCGGACACCCAGCATTTAGGGCGGGACTCGGCGATCTAACTTTTGAAGCTGCTGGCGGTGCGGAAAGGGTGTGCATCGGACCTATCGAGACCGCTAGATACCTACAATCTGACGGTACTATTCATATTGATATTGCCGGTACCTCTATTGCCGGAACAATCGACGCTTATTCAGTACCCTGAAATGGGGGCGCATAAAATGGGTGTTGACTGGAGAGTGATAATCGCTTTCATGATTGGATTAGCTATCATTCTGAAAGTTCTTACGATAAATATAATATTTCAGTAGGTGGTTTTTTACACCTACATTTTAATTTATTGGAGGTGAATATATAAATGGCAGATTATATTAGTGTCGCGGATGCAACGACATATTTTGGCGTAACTCTTCATCTTTATGCTACAGCGTGGACTGATGCAAGCGCCAACGATAAAGCAGCTGCTCTCAATATGGCACAACAGAAGATCGAATCTATCAGATGGAAGGGCAGAAAATATAATGAAGATCAGGACCTACAATGGCCACGTTATGTAAGAGTTAAGAACGCTTGGAAGATCGCAATTTATGATGACACCGCCGAAGATGCTGTAGTTCCTCAGTTCATAATTGATGCAGTTTGCGAAGAAGCGTTAGAGATTCTGAGAACCGGCAACAGTCAACGGCGATTGATGCAGAAAGCGGGATTATCGGAATTTTGGCTATCAAGCGAAGTTAAAGAAAAATATAATTCAAATGGATCTATAAAAGATACTGGATTAATTAGTTGGGATGCCTACAATCTCGTTAAAAACTGGATTGGTGGACCGGTGGCGATACGATGAGCGATATCATAGATGACTACCTCCCACATACCGCCTATAAAGAAGTTCCCGGAACGGCTACAATATGGGAAGATGACGTTACCGGCAATGGTTCTTTAACTCCGTTAGCTGGTCCGCCATCTAGCGTTTATTATGTTAAAGTGACCGTCTCAGGAACAGATTGCTCTGGGACAGTGAGCATAACCGGCGATTCATCAACAGGTGGTGTTATAACTGAGGATTTAACTTATACATCTGCTAGATGGAAAATTACCGGGTATGGGTTTGATTCTGGAGTTCCTTTAGTCTCGATAACAACGTCTGGATTTAATAACACTCATATAAAATGTGAATACTGTCAATCTGGTGGATCTCTATTAACTGGAGCTGCATCATGGGACAGTTTCGATTGCAGATGGGATGACGTAGAAATTTTTTACTGGTCCGATTTGGGAGCCGCTACTTTATCAGATGCGGTTATGCTTTGTAAAGAAGAAATTACGACAGATGACACGGTGAAGTATAATGATGTAGAACATACACCGTTGAAGATAAAACCACGATCGGATTTAGATGGCAACGAAATGTACCGGGTGGTGATCTTCTGAATACTGGAAGAAAAGATTTGGATCAACTCAGAGGTCGGCAAATACATTATACCAAATTCAATAAAGATCGAGATGATTTAGAACCCGAAGTGATGGAGAAGTTGGAACCAGTCTATGATGAAGTATGCGATGCTAAAATTGATGCTGTGACTCGAATTTTCGAATCGTATTTTAGAAAGGATTAGTCGGAATATTTATCAAGCTCCCAACTCTGTAACCAGACGATCATAATCATAAATATCTAATACTTTAGCGAATCCCTCGAAGAGATATTCATCTTCTGCAGGATTATCCCCAGATGCACCCGCCCAATATCTAAATGCATTCATACGAATTTGATCTAAAGGAGCCGTAATCCTTTTTAAATATTGCTGATTTGTTCGATATATCTTGCCCGTTAGTTCCAACTTTAGTATCTGACCTTTTTCCCCCATCGTTTTCCACCAGTATTGAATTGCATCTTTATTATCTGGTATAACCCATATACATCTATGTCTAGAAGGTAAATTCGGGAAAAACTCTTTCCTAACTTCCTCAAAAATCCACTCTCTGGTTAATTTAAGATATTCGTCTAATACACCACGATAATTTTCAACAGTCTCCTCTCTTATAACAAATCCATTCGAATCATAAAACTCAACAAATGGATTTTTTCTATTTCCAATAAAATGAACCTGATCAATCTCCCATTTTGCTGGCTTATAAGGTGCTGGAGTTTGTATGTGAAAATATACGCCATTTTCCACAAAAAATTTTTCATCTTTTGGTCTATTGGCATCCATACTTAGTTGTGTCAATATCACATATATTTATATTTAACTCATAGCAGTCACAAAACTAAATACTCATCATATCTTTCCCGTTTTGTGTGATCGGCTAGATGAGCATATTTTAATGTCGTTCTTACGTCGTTATGTCTCAATATTTCTTTTATAATCCGGATATCGCAACCATTTCTAACTAATAGCGTTGCTGGAGTATGTCGGCTAAATACGTGAACTGCACCGGGTTTATTTATCTTCGCTTTGTCTTTGTAGTATAAAAACATCCTATAAACACCCCCTTTTTCCCAGCAGTTGCCATTATCCGTATAGAATAGCGGGATCTTACCACCAATTATTATTTGTGGTCTTATATTTAAGTAGATCCTCAACGTTTCCGCGCAATCTTCGCTTATAAACGCTATGTCGTCTTTTCCGCTCTTCGTTTTCCGCAATCTCAGTGTTTTCTTTTCAAGATCTACGTCTTTATCTTCCAACCGGCACAGCTCCGACGATCTGAGAGTTCCATAGAATAGAGTTTGGAGCATTGCCAGGTGTTTGATATTGGTGCAGACAGAGAAGATTTTTAGAACGTCGTCTTCATCGAAGAAATAAGGAACGCCGTCAAACGGCTTCAATTTGATAAATGACCATTTTATACTTTTCATTTCATAATACTTTTTTATAGCGAAACAGGTATTATTTATGTGCGATTCTGATAGAGATTGATCTATAAGGTATTCTCGGTATTCATCGGCTTTTGCGGTGGATGGTTCAATCGATTGCGCAAAATCGAGATACTTGTTTAATCTTCCGCAATAAAGTTTAATAGTTTCTTCGCGAAGTCCGAGATTCGATAGGAAACGCTTATAAGTCTTCAGTACGATGTCGTTGCGGTGCTCACGAGATGGTTCAGTGTGCCAGTCTATCTTTAGCTTGCTCATAAGATCATCAACCCACGAAATAGATACAATCTATCATCGCGGGGATGGCATACTCTACCGGTAATGGCGTGACCCATTATGATTAGCGCGGGGGTAACCAAGCCAGGTCAACGGTGATAGACTCAAGATCTATTCTCGCAGGAGTTCAAGGGTTCGAATCCCTTCCCCCGCACTCCTGATATCACTTCTCAGTCAGAATCTCAATCCCACTGTTGTACTGTAGTGTTTAACGATACCTTTCGGACAAATCTATAATTCGTAAGAGTATTGAGGTGCGGCCCACTCGTCTTGTTAAGCACTATATCTTGCGATCAGTGCAAGTATTCTGTGGGCATCTTTAAAACCCCCATAACCACCAGAAATACTACCACCAAGGTGTAAACTACCGAAACACAGAAGTCCTTGAAAAGGTCGTTTCGAGTGTATTTTCTCTCTGTTTTGGATACGACTTCCGAAGCGCCTTTGTGCAGAAGAACGAATCCCAAAATGTTGGTCGCCCAATAGCTAATGACAAAGCAAGGTGCAAAGAGACCCTTGAAAACGAATCCAAAAAGAGATGCGAAAACATAGGCTATGGGCAGATTGAAGAAGAGATCGTTCCACCAGGAAAGTGGCGATAACATGTAGCCCAAGGTCACCAAAAAGCCACCTTTAGCCTTTCTTCTCGATAGTTTTATACCGATCACTTCCAATATTTATTGAACCGTCCGCCTGTTCTGCTAAACTGTGATGAATTGGTGACGCCGATTGTGCGATCTAGCTTTTAGAGGTTTCAACATAATGTAATGTTTAACGATACCTATTTCGGACAAGCGTCAATATGCATATCTTCAGTGTAATCTATTATACTTTTGGATTGGTCCATTTTACAGTTGAGAACCAATTAGATGGGACTAATCGGTTCTCGCTAGAATGGCGCTTAACGATACTGTTATGCCAAGTCTCAAGCTATTACGAGTTAGGGACTTGTCCGAAAGCGGATATCTCGTAACCTTCCAGGCTTGCAAATGACGGAGTCTCAAGCTATTACGAGTTAGGGACTTGTCCGAAAGGTATCGTTAAACAGTATAGGTCCGCAAAATACCATCTGAAAAAGCTCTGAAGAAGCTTTCTGGCCGGATGGTCAAATTCTCGAACGACGTTAACCACTGCATATCGAAAAAGCTGGTTTTCGAAAGCCAGAGACACCAAAAGAGCGATTGCACCCGAAGATCTCAAGGGGATTCGTCCCAGGGCAACAGTTCACAAGTCTCAGCGTCGCAACCTGCGCACATGTGGCATCTACCAGTTATTTCGGAACATCAGTCCACCAGGAACAAGCTCCCTACCTCAGTCGGGAGTTGTTAACTTATAGGCTCCAAAGCCACATAAGCTCTTGCACATCCCTTCTTAACAAGAGAACACTACTTTGCTCATATCGGCTTGCGTAAGAGTTATATCCAGTGAATTTTAGTTTTGCTCAATCAAGTTTAGCTGGGTGGCACCTTTGGATTTCACATGGATTGCAGCTTTTGGAGTGATGGTTGGAATACTCATCGTAGCGCTAAAGGTAAGCATAGGTTGCGGGCTTGCAAACCTAAACCGGAGAGAGATCCTCTGCATTGCAACCCTGTACTTTGTCCTTTCTTTGGCCATGGGCTTGTTTCTCGAGCTCGTACCGGAGAACATATTGAACTCGGCGTTGGACTTTGGCGTTGCCATGCACCTCGTCATCGCCCTTCTTCTCGTTGGCCTCGGCGTGATCACCGCCAAAGAGTGGAACAAGCATCGTCATGACATATCTCGCAAGACTTTTTGGATTTTGGCCGTGCCCTGCCCGGCTTGTCTTGCCGCTACATTTCTCTCCTGTACGGCCTTGGTTGCCCTTCTGGAAATTTCTTCCTGGAAAGTGGGCTTGGCCGTGGGCCTAATCTTCTTCTTATCTGTAAACCTCCTCTCCAACTTGGTCGGCCACGTGAAAAAAGCTCCTTCTGCTCTGGGAAGTGCGATGATATTCATCGGCCTTTTCTACATCCTCTCCATCCTGTTGATCCCGGCCTATCTTAAATCTACATCGACGCCCTTTGCGCCGGTGGTCATCCCTTCATCTGATCTGATAGTTTCCTATCTATTCATCCTCGCCTTGGTTGCTCTTGGTTTCTCCAGCCGGAGGATGGGGGTGTTGTCCCTTTGAGCATCTACGTCGATATCGTAAACGTCCTTTTCATCTTCTCCACAGCCCTTCTCTACCCTGTCATAGTGGCACTCCTCCTCATGTTCGGGTGGTCTTTAGCCCTTTTGGGGTCGCTCATATCTGAGTACACCTCCCGGCACAGAGACCTTGCCGATATCGAGAGGATATGTCTCCAGGTATCTGAGATGGCAAAGTCAGGCGAGGTCGATATCGATCAGGCTCGGTCTCTCCTGGGGGATTACAGAGCCCACTCACGGATATCAGAGGCGCTAAACCAGGCATCTTGCACCCTCAAAGACAAAACCTCCGCAATCAAGTTGGAGAAACTTCTTCAGGATGTTGAACTGAGCATGGGAAAAAACTTAGAACCCATCAAGATCGGTGTCAGATTGGGGCCTATGTTGGGTCTGATGGGAACTTTGATCCCGATGGGACCTGCCCTCATCAGCCTCTCTCAAGGCGACATCCAACAGATGGCAGACAACCTCGTGATAGCCTTCTCCACCACTGTCATCGGATTGGCAGTGGGCGGAGTCTGTTACGGAGCCTACATGATAAGGAGCAGATGGTATCGCCAAGACCTAAGCGATCTTGAGTATGCAGTGGACATCATGCAAAAGGCACAAGAGTGATATTGATGAATAGAGCTAGGCAAAAGAGGCGCAACCTCGGGCTGTTGGACGATCCCGAAGAGGATCCCATGAGTGGAGTTGCAAACCTCTTCGACGCTGCCATGGTCTTTGCCATTGCCCTCCTTTTGGCCTTGGTCATCTCCTATAACGTGCCCGAGCTTCTAACTCCAGACGCCAGCGTGACCATCGTAAAGAACCCTGGCGACCCAAACATGCAGATCATAATAAAGGACATGGATAACGTTCAGATCCTGAACATGACCGAGAAGATCTCTGGCGGGCAAGGAACAAAGATGGGGACTGCCTACAAGCTGGAGAATGGGATGGTTGTGTATGTTCCAGAGAACGCAACCTCGGGGGCGTCTTAGAGTTGTCCAAAAGGCGTCACTAGAATCTGTAACGGCCTCATGAAGCGTGAATTATAGTCGAGAACCAATTAGATGAGATGAATCAGTTCTCGCAAGATTAGTGCTTAACGATACGAATAGACCAAAATGTCGGACTCGTGAGAGTTCGACAGTTGTCCGAAAGGTATCGTTAAACACTATAAATCCAAGGCAACTTTTCTGGAGCAATTTCGCACTTTGGCTTTAATGCATGATGTTTTTCGAGCAGCGTTCTCATGAAAATATCCACCACATGACGTCACCACATGACGACTTTCATACTTTGGGGATGAGTCTAGAAATCGTGGGCATTTTCGCAGTTGATTCTGTAATGTTCTTTGGAGGCCTCAATCTCGAACCTCACGCCTTCCACCCCTGCCTCTTTGATATCTATCCCGGTGATTCCCAGTATTTCTCTTGCCAGAAACAGTCCATAGCCTGTGTGTTTTCCAAAAGCACGTTCAAATATCTTGTTCTTCATATCTTCTGGTATCCCGATCCCGTCGTCCTCGAAAACGATGACACCTTTACCATTTTGCTCACAGAAAGATACCAGTACCTTAGTTGCTCCATCCCCGTGCCTGCACACATTCTCCAGCAAGTTGGAGAACACCTTCTCCAGCATAGGGTCGGCAAAGATCTCAAGCTGACCTGTTGTTATTTTGAGTTGGACTCCTTCCAGATGCACATCTTTGGCAGCACTTTTTATCACAGTCGCCACGTTCTGCCACTCAGGTGACTTCATGCCCAAGTCTTGATAATCACGGGTGAAGAGGACCTGCCGCCGGATTCTTTGAGTCAACTCCAAGATGCGGTCGATATACTTTTGCGCGTTTGGATCCGAAGATAGTATCTCGCTTAACAATTGTGCATATCCTGACATACCTGCAATCTGGTTCAAAAGATCATGCCGCGTGACGCTGCTCAAAAGGTTCAGTTTCTTGTTAGCTTCTTTCAAAGCTTCTTGATATTGTCGCATCTCTGTGATGTCCAGGTCGATCCCTATCATCCTTGCAGGTCTTCCTTTGCCATCCCAATCTTCCACCCACCCTTTGCTATGTACCCAAACCCAGCATCCATCTTTATGTTTCAGACGATATTCCACCTCAACGGATGGCGCCTTTCCTTCAAGATGATCCTGAAGAGCTTTATTCACACTGGGCAGATCTTCTGGGTGAATCGATTGCACCAACTCATCAGCGCGCCATGACAACTCGCTTGGGCAATACCCGAGCATCTTTGCGTAGCGATCGTTGCGTACCACCTCGCCAGTGATCGGATTCCAGTCCCAGATCACGAGATTTGCACTTTCGACCGCAAGATCGAGTCGATCTTCGCTTTCCCGAAGGGCTCGTTCAGCACTCTGGATCTTGGATATATCCAAGAGGATGCCTCTCAACCCCGCAACATCTCCATCTTGAAGTATCGGATCGACATAAATTGCAGCCGGAAAATCACTTCCATCCTTTCTCATTCCCGTATATTTTACGATTTCTCCAATCCTTCCGGCAAGAGCCTCCTTGAACGCCTCTTTGAGCTTTGCTCGCTGCTCAGGGACGAACATGTCAGGGAAACATATCCCTTGCTCAAGATCGGCTTGTGAATAATCGAAAAGTTTGAACGCAGCTCGGTTCGCAAAGGTTATCTTGCCCCTTCGGTCCGTTTCAAATACTGTCTGAGGCAACAGATCGGTCAGATCCCTGAACCTCGTTTCACTCTCTTGCAGCGCCTCCAAAGCCCGTTTCTGTTCGGAGATGTCTATGCTGACGTTCAGGACACCATATGTAGATCCCTTCTTGTCACGCAGAGGATATTTGGAGAAAATGGCAGGAAATTTTTCGCCGGATTTGCGAACGAGGGTTACCTCTCCTGAAAAGTCCCACTCACCTACCCTCATCATTCTGTGCATATCAAGAAGGTTTGCAATGTCTTCTGGTAGGAGGAGCTTGGAGACCTTCTTTCCTACAATCTCATCTCGCTTATAGCCAAAGATCTTCTCGGTGCCAGGACTGGACTCAATAACTACGGGTTTTGGGTTTTGGGCATCAGTTATGACGAACGAAACGCTCTCGGCAGCTTCGAAGATTGCCCTGAGCTGCTCTTCTCTGTTTCTAAGGGAATCTTCTACGCCTTTGCGCTCGGTTACATCTCTGCAGATCCCGAATACCACATCTTGATTGTTCCAGCGACCTGGGGCGAACTTGGTCTCCACCGGTACCAAATTCCCGTCTTTCGCCCGAATATCTCCCGTCCAGGCCATTTCACTCCCATCCATCGCCTTTGTGACGATGTTGGCAACCTCGTCTCGCGGGTCAACTGGATGTAACTCAAGCCAATTTTTGTTCAGAAGGTCGCAGGGCGCATATCCAAGGATCTTCTCTGCCGCATGATTCACTCGCAGCATAAAACCGTCCAAATCGATCACAAATATTATGTCTTGCAAAGAATTAAATAAGGATTGAAGTTCCCGTTCGCTTTTGTGGAGTTTGTCAACCGCCTGTATACGAGCAACTGCATTCCCTGCCATGGCTCCAATAGTCTCCAACGTGTTGTGACAGAAGTTTGGAATCTCATCGATCGTGTGCGAGCCGACGCTGTAGTAGCCAATGACGTGACCCCTGTGGATGAGAGGAATTGCGGCTATGGCCCGAAGCCCTTCCTGTTCTCTTCTCTCCTGGTGGAGAAGACCCCTATCATGATGCTGGATGTAGAGGGGCTTTCCGACCATGACGATGACCGATTTTTTTGGATTCAACTTTCTATGGGATATGAAATCAACAAAGTCCTCTGACAAGCCCTTCGAATAGGTCAGAACGATGTTTCCAGAATCGTTGTCGATGAGATAGGTGGTGCCACAATCAGCCCCAGCAACGTTCATTGCTGTATCGAGGCAGTTTTCCAAAACCACTTTGAGGGAGGTTGTCTCTGAGAGTTTCAGCGAGAGGTCTCGTTGTGCCAGTATCTGTTTGCGCGATATCTTGCGCTCGGTGACGTCGTATGCAGCCCCTTCAATTTCATAGGGAGTGCCAGATTCGTCACAGATGTTCTTGGCGGTCTCGTAAATCCACCGAATTTCGCCATTTTTATGGAGGATGCGATACGACCTGCTCATCGAATGGTCAGGAATCGTGCGCAACTTTTCGGTGCTTTCCGATAACTTGAAGGTGTCATCTGGATGGATAATGCCATACCAACTTTGTGAACCTGAAAGCATTTCTTCTTCTGTGTACCCGGATATCTCTTCAACTTGGCCGTGGATGAAGATGGGTGAAAGGTCAAATTTGCACCTGAAAGCGATCCCGTGAAAGTTCTGAGCAAAGGAACGATACCGCATTTCGCTATTTTCCAATGCTTTTTTTGTCTTCACCCGCTCTGCTGCTTGACGAACCTGATGCGAAAGCTCCACATACAACGTCTTGGTATCTCCATCCTTCTGGAGGAAGTAGTCCGCCCCGCAGTTCAGGGCTTCGATCACCACCTCTTCTCGGCTTTTTCCGGTGAACAAGATAAAAGGAAGGTTAGGATGCCTTTTTCGGACTAATTTCAGGAAGGTTATGCCATCCATCTCTGGCATTACGTAGTCTGATACGACAACATCGTAGGCTTCACCCTGTAGTTTATCGATCGCTTCCGCTGCAGACTGAAGGGCATCGGCCCTTATATTCCCAGATCTTTCAAGAAAAGTTTTTGTCAGATCCAGGATCATGGGGTCATCGTCCACCAGCAGAACACGAATCATGGCACTCTTCACCTTTGAAATATAGTGTTTAACGATACTTTTCGGACAAATCTCTAGCTCGTAAGAGTCCGAAATTTGACATATTCGCATCGTTAAACACGATTCTGGCGAGGACTAACTTGACTTTGTCAGATTAGGTAGTTGCGACCTACCTGGCACTACCTAAACCAGTGGTGTCCACCGAGTACACATAGCTAGATTGAATCGCAGGAAGAAAACGCCCAGTTATCTGAGCAGCGACACGGTTCCAAAGCATATCGATTTAGCGATCAAATCTGAAATGTGACAAAGTCAAGCTAATTAGTCTCATCTAACTGGCTCTCAACTATATATCGCAAAAAGTTAACTGCTGGACGTGGAGATATATCTTGCGGCACCCAAGAGGCCTTGCGTCTTTGGCATGACAGAATCTGGATTGCTCCGAAGTCCAAGGACGATATTTATCGGTTCGAAAACGTTGTACGCCACGATTGTTCCCTATCCGAACATAATAGGAAATAGTATAATGTTTGGCGCCGAGATGTCGCATAATGCTCCAGTTTGGAGACGGTCTACTGGCGAACTCAAACAATAGAAATTATCTTTGAGAGAGTGCATGAAACAGCGCCCCCCTGTCCAACCGAATTTTTTGACATTACGTCCGCAAAACGCCACCTGAAGACGCTTTCTGGTCGGACGGCCAGATTTTCCAAAGATGTGGACCATTGTATCTCCAAGAAGCTGGTTTTCGAAAGCCAAAGACACCCAAAGAGCGATTGCACTTGAAGATCTTTCGGGCATTCGAAAAAGGGCGACGGTTTGCAAGGCTCAGTGTCGCAACTTGCATACGTGGGGATTCTATCAGCTCAGAAAGTTCGTCGAGTACAAAGTCAAGTTGCTGGTGTGCCTGTAATCTTCGTCGATCCTCGTAACACATCCTGAAAGTGTCCTTCTTGTGGACATATCTTGAAAGCTAACCGGCCGACGAGAGATGAGTCTCAGTGTGTGCTGTGTGGCTTCGCGGGGTCCCTGACCACATTGCAGCGGTTAACATCACGTCTAGGGCTGCGTCCAACCTGCCTATTGTTTCGGAACATAATCTCCTCCCAGGAACAAGCCCCGTCCTTTAGGGCGTGGTAGTTGACCATCTGGAGATTCAACCCACAATAGAGATTGCCAAAAATATTTTGTAATATCGAAGAAAGCTATAAATGGTGATCAACATGGCTAAAGAGAGCAAAAACTTGGGAGATCTGATCTACACCTTCAACGAGGCAGCGGGTGAAGCCCTGGGAAAAAGAGAAGGCCACACGCCCCAGATCGAAGCGCCAGAATCCATCAAGGCAGAAGATGCCTTCGAGATAAAGGTCTCAGTGGGGCCGCACCCAAGCACGGTCGAGCACGCCATAAGGTGGATTGAGGTCTACTTCTACGAAGATGGGAGACCCTTCAACCCATTGATGTTGGCAAGAGCAGAATTCGCTCCGGCCCATGCAGAACCCATAGTGACCTTCAAAGCGAAGCTCCAGAAAAGCGGAACCATCCACGCTCTTGAGTACTGCAACTTGCATGGCCTCTGGTCGGCAAAGAAAGAGATAAAAGTCGAGTGACTTTTTAATTTTACAGTGTTTAACGATACCCTTCGGACAAATCTCTAACTCGTAATAGTTTGATATTTGGCCCATTCGTATCATTAAACACTATTCTGACAAGGACCAATTAGTCACATCTAATTGGTTCTCTCCCATATTTGGAGTTCCCAAAATCAACGTCTTCTGACTAATTTTGAAGTGTCTGAATGGTTACAGACTTTGATCAGTCCCCCATCTCAGTCAAGCTCGGTCCTCTCCTGATACTCGATCGAGGAGATAGCCCCCTTGAAAATGATCAGCTTTTTGTTTCGGCCCAAATCGAGCTTCAGCTCGTAGTTGTTATAACTTTCGAGCACACCCTGGATTGGGCGGCCATCGATCATGCGGACCATAATCTTCTGATTCGTCAGATGCGGCAAGAACTGTGGCTGTCTCGGGCTCTTCATCTCGCCTTTTGCTTCAGTTTTTTCTGTATTCGCGCTCATAATGATACCCTCCTTGTAGGTCAGCGTCAACCTTTCCCTTTCAAGACCAGTTAGGTAGATGTGCTCCTTCCTTATATAGTTTATATTGTTCGTCACATTTCGCACGAATGTTGACATCAACAACGAATAAAAAAAGTTATAGCCCGGAGGTTGGGGGCGATTATGCAACCCCTAAATTCCTTTCTTACTTGTGAGCGAAGTAGGCTACGACCTTTTCATTCGCAGAATCGATTCTCACAAACCCGTATCTTTCAAACTGGACCATCGCGCCAAGATCCTCTTTTATCCCCGCCTCTCCGACGCCCTCGTCGACTCCATCAGGTCGAAGTACTTTTACCGGCACTCCATCCTTGGGTGCCCAGTGGATGATTCGAAGCTTCATCTCCTTGGCTTGGGTCGGATCCGTGCCGATCAATTTGACCTGAGGCGGATCTAGGCTCAAGACCTTCAGATTGCACAAGTCCTTCAACCTGATTTTTTCGCCCACTTTCATCCGGGCAAAGTCATCTCTGGCGACCATAACCGGCGACTCGACAAGGATCTCTCTAAATCCCATGTCCTTGGTGGGATGGACTGGGGCCTTGGCAACCGTGGGAAGATCGCCCACAATTCCCACTGAGACAGGATCTTTGACGAAGAAACGCCTTTTTGCCTCAGGATCTACCAACTTTCTGTTCTCTGCGTAAACAGTATCCATGCTGATGCTGATATCGGTTTCACCCACGCCCAAGTCGGTCATGAACTTCTTCAAGGCCTCGGCCTGAATCCCCCTTCGTTTCAACGCCCTGACGGTGGGCATCCCAGGATCGTCCCATCCCGTGTACTCGCCAGCTTCTAAAGCTCGGCGGAGCGCGCTTGTGCTAAAAGAGCCAAACTGGTGAACCTTGATCCGGCCCCAATGGGTCGTGATCGGATAATCCCAACCCAGATGATCATAAAGGTACCCTTGCCTTCGTTCGCTGTCCATCAGATCTTTGCCCCTGATGATGTGCGTAATACCCAACAGATGGTCTTCCACGCCGGACTCAAAATCCAGGAGAGGCCAGACACGATACTGGTCGCCAGTGCGAGGGTGGTCTGCGGCAACAATCCTGAAGGCGGCCCAGTCCCGGAGCGCAGGGTCTTTGTGAGTTATATCTGTCTTGATCCTGAGAACTGCATCACCAGGTTCAAAGGAGCCCTCTTTCATCCCTTCCCAAAGCTCCATGTTCAGTTCCGGGTCCTGGTCTCGGTGAGGGCAAGGTTCTGCTGCATCCTTATGTTTCTTGAACGTGGCCTGATCACAACTGCAAAAGTAAGCTGCACCCTTTCGGATCAGATCTTCTGCAATCTCGTAATACTTGGGCAGCCGATCGCTCGCAACCACCACTTCGTCAGGTACGGCATCCAGCCACTTACAGTCCTCCAGGTACCAATCGTAAGCTTCCAGCATGGGCCTTTTGTTCACAGGATCGGTGTCGTCGAAACGGAGGATGAACTTGCCACCATATCTCTTCACGTACTCAGAGTTAATTATGATTCCACGCGCGCTGCCGAGAGTGGGTGGACCGTTGGGATTGGGGGCAAATCTCATAACCACGCCACCATCAGCGCCCTTGAGCGGAGGTAATCCCCTCACAGGTTCCTTCTTCTCGCTCAGCTCAGCTAAAAGGTGCGGTGCTATCTCTTCGAGGCGGCTCTGCCACTCTTCACGACTCATCTTGGCGACCTCTTTCAGCACCGAGGCCACCACTGGCGCAACCTCTTTTGCCCGGGGGCGAAGATCTGGGTGTTCGCCCATGACCTTTCCCATCACTGCCCCCACTTGGGGCGCAGCGTTATACTTAACGGCGTTCTGAAGCGCGTACTTTTCGATGATCTCCCTCATATCGTCGGCCATTCAAGTCCACACCTATCCGATCCGGTCTTAAATCTTATCCAGGGCATCCCCTAACATCTCGTGGTGGTCGAAGGCGAGGGCAGGAAGATTGTTTGTGGAAAACACATGAGCAGATCTCGCGTCCGATCCTGCTCTGAGCTTGCCCCTTCCCCGAGAAAGGTAGCAGATGGAGACCGTGTGCCCTCTGGGATCCCTATCTGGATCCGAGTAGACGCCCACGAGGACCAGCTCTTCCAGGTCTAGACCTGTCTCTTCTTTCGCCTCTCTGCAAACGGCATCTTCGACCCGTTCCCCTACTTCCACAAATCCACCTGGCAAGGCGTAATGGCCCTGGTAGGGCGGTCGGTCTCTTTTGATCAACACAACACCCTCTTGAAAAAGGATGACCGCATCTACCGTGAGCATTGGAGTTCTCATTAGACCACAACCCTTATATATTGCCTGGGGGAGGTGTCCACCGAAAGGTATATATTCGACGAATGTCGTACATGATGTTGGCAAAGGTCGATCTAATTAGTCTCCCTCCTTTACCCTACATCCAAATCGACTTTTGCTCTCTTTTCTCCCTTCTCTACTTGCATAGTGACTTGCATCTTGATTTCAAATGCGCGAATCTCGGATTGCGTGTAGTCATCTGTGCACATCAAATATACGTCTGATGCGTCAAGAGAGCGCTATGCCCTTTTGCGTAGTTAAGATTGGCGGAAGTTTGATAGATAGATCCCAAGAGATCGTGCGCAATTTGGTCGAACTGTCCTTGGAAGGATACAGATTTCTCGTGGTCCCAGGCGGCGGGCCCATGGCCAATCTGGTGAGAGACCTGTTCCAAAGATGCGAACTATCTCAGGAGGCGTCCCACTGGATGGCAATCTTGGCGATGGAGCAGTACGCCTATTTCATGGCAGACGGCACTGAGGCAAAGCTAATCCAGGAAATATCCGAGCCCGAGAACGGCGTTTGCATATTGTTGCCTTACAACGCACTCCTGGCCGACGATGCAGGCATCGAACACAACTGGAATTATACTTCCGATTCGGTGGCCGCAGAGGTCTCCTGTAGGCTTGGAACTTTCATGGTGAAGGCCACCGATGTGGATGGCGTGATATTGGAAGGCAAAGTTACGAAAGATATCTCGGCAGAGGATCTCTTTGGAAAGACGACCTGCATAGATCAGGGCGCACTGGAGATCTTGTCCCGATATGGAAGATCCTGCCTGGTGCTCAACGGAACCGACCCCAAAAGGTTCGTCATGAACCTGAAAAGAAAAAGAGGCGGAACCCTTATAAAAGGGTAGAACCCACGTCGGAGGGGTCCTAACCAGTGGGAACGTTTATAACCCTGGGATCGATCAAATCACGTAGAGAGAATAACATGACGGAAATATCTTACAAATGCATGTCATGCGGCATACCCTTGATGGGGATCGATAGCGTTAAGTTCCCCTGTCCTGATTGCGGCGAGGTCATATCGAGATGTAACAGATGCAGGAAGCAAAGCAATCCCTACAAATGCCCCAACTGCGGATTTGAAGGTCCCTGAGGCGATCTTATGGGAGAAGTCGCTGCAAAACTGAAGGTTATGCCCGAGGGTACAGAAGTCGATCTGGAAAAACTTCGTGAGGCCATCCAAGGAGTCATCCCAGAGGGAGGAAGGCTACACGCAATCGAAGAGGAGCCGATTGCCTTTGGGCTGAAGGCGCTAATGGTAGCTGTGATCTTGGCTGAGGGGATCACCGGTACAGATGAGCTGGAAGCTGCTATTGCCAACATAGAGGGCGTCCAGTCAGTAGAGGTTGCAGAGCTGGGACTGCTCTGAACGTCTTTTTTTTGGTAATTGATCTTGGTAATTGGGCTTGTAGATCAGGGGTAGATCGCTACCTTCGCAAGGTAGAGGCCACGGGTTCGAATCCCGTCAAGTCCACTTTTTTTGCACATTCTGTACTCTGCAACCTGACACAACGGCTTATCAACAACTCCTGACTGAAGTCAGGAGCTTATCTCTGGAGGATTGATGCCGAGAACGCCAGTTGGGTCGAAGGGAGATTCTTCAGGCACTTCAACCACAACGCAAAGGTAGAACGTGCTTTTGGCAAGAACCAGATCTGCTTGACCCCCTGATCCTGTCCACCTGACCCCCATGATAATCTCTGATTCTGGACGGGATGTTTTGACGAACTTCCACCCACCACTAAAATGGCAGGCATACCGCCAGAAAGGTCGTGAACTTTATTTATCTTGGAGGCGATCTCCGAAGTTATGGCAGGCCAAACCCTCTCCGAAAAGATATTCTCACGTGCGGCCGAAAAGGAGGTCCACGCGGGCAAGTTCGTCATGGCCAACATCGACCGCGCCATGGTTCACGACATCACAGGCCCCCTGGCCGTCAAGGGGTTCTACGAAATCGCAGGCAAAGATGCCAAAGTCTGGGACCCTTCCAGGATAATCATCCTCTTCGATCACCAGGTTCCCGCAGACAGCCTGAACGCCGCCGAAAACCACATCATGCTCAGAAAGTTCGCTGAAGAACAGGGCATTCTCAATTACGACGTCTTCGAAGGCGTCTGCCACCAGGTCATGCCAGAAAAAGGGCATGCCCTTCCCAGCGACCTAATAGTTGGCTCTGACTCTCATACCTGTTCTTACGGCGCGCTTGGAGCATTTTCCACAGGGATCGGAAGCACCGACATGGCCTCGGTCTTTGCCACAGGAAAGCTCTGGTTCATGGTACCTCAAACCCTGAGGCTCAACGCCGAAGGAACTTTGCCAAGGCTCGTAACCTCAAAAGACGTCGTCTTGAAGATGATTGGGGACACAGGAGCCGATGGCGCAACCTACATGGCTTGCGAGTTCGCGGGCTCTGCCGTATCCAGGATGAACGTGTCTGAAAGGATGTCCATGACCAACATGGCTATTGAGATGGGCGGAAAGGCGGGCCTTGTCGACCCTGATGAAACCACTCTGAGCTACATCAAGGAACGAGTCGAGGACTTCGACGAAAGCTCTGTCCTCCACGGTGACGAAGACGCCAATTTCGAGGAGAAGACCTGGGATGTGGACAACCTGGAACCACAGGTTGCAGTGCCCCACAACGTGGACAACGTAAAGCCAGTGGGCGAGGTTTCTGGGACAAAGATCGATCAGGTATTCCTTGGATCTTGTACCAACGGCAGGTTCGAGGACCTCAAGTTGGCCGCCGAAGTAATGGGCAGCGAGCCTCTGGCCAAAGGTGTGAGAATGGTAGTAATCCCCGCGAGCAGGACCGAATATATGAAAGCCCTCCGGGCAGGTCTCATCGAGCAGTTCATGGATGCTGGAGCGATAGTAGAATCTGCCTGCTGCGGCCCTTGCATGGGCGGAAGTTTCGGCCTTTTAGGTCCTGGCGAAGTCAGCCTTTCCACTTCTAACAGGAACTTCCAGGGAAGACAGGGAAGCCCCGACGCCTGGGTCTACCTCTGCTCGCCCGCAACCGCAGCCGCGAGCGCTATAACTGGCGAGATAGCCGATCCGAGAGAGATCTGAAATTGAGCCAATTGTGCTGCAAAAGCTTTCCGGACTTGGACCTTAATTGTTCAGCCGCCGACTGTCCGGTACGGGATTCTTCAGGTCCAGGTGGCTCAAGCGCTGGCCGCCGTGATTGGACAGGGAAGACCAGGGTCGCCTTCAAGCTGGCCTACCTTGGCGGCAGGTATCACGGCTTCCAGCGTCAGCCCAATATCTTGACCGTAGAGTCCGTGGTGATCGATGCACTGAAAAGCCTAAACCTGAATCCTGAAGGGTTTTGCTACTCGGGCAGAACGGACCGAGGCGTGAGCGCTCTTGGCCAGGTGATCACCTTTTTCGTAGACGAGGATAAAGCCAGCCTGGCAGTTCCAAGGGTCATCAACAGCAAACTTCCCTGGGATATTTGGACCTGGGCTCACACTCCAGTCCCGGACAATTTCAGCGCGAGGTATGGTGCTCTCTGGAGAGAATACCAGTACGTACTTTATCGGCCCGGCTTGGATCTCGACTCGATGCAAAAAGCCGCCAAATTGTTGGTCGGAACTCACAACTTCAGAAACCTTTCCACTGAAAAGAGGAAGGACACCACCCGAACTCTGATGAGTTTAGACGTAGAAGAGCAGTCCGATCTGGTCGTGATAACGGCCAGATCCGACGGATTCCTCTGGAACATGGTCAGAAAGATCGTCACAGTTCTTGAAACAGTCGGATCCGGCGAAAAAGATGTGAACTGGGCCTTGGATCTGCTTGATATTAAACAAAACCAGGGCGTTTCTGCAGCGCCACCCGAAGGTTTGGTGCTCAAAGCCGTGGGTTACCCAGGACTTGAATGGACCCTGGACACGTACTCAAAAAAGATGGCTCAAGAGCGGCTTTTCAGAGAGTGGAGACGGCAGATCTCTCTTGCAAAGGTTGCAGAAGAGATCTGCCGATCGATGTTGTAGGACACTTAAGACTTGGAGATCGTCCCATCTGTCCTACAGAATTATTTCAATTCCGAGCTCCTCTGCCAGCTCTTTGTACCTGTTTCTTATGGTAACTTCCGTCACCCCGGCAACGTCAGCCACCTCTCGTTGGGTGCGCCGATCGCCGCAGAGTATTGAAGCGATATAGATTGCCGCTGCGGCAACGCCTGTCGGCCCTCGCCCGCTTGTGAGCTCTTTTTCGGCCGCTTGGCGTAATATCTCGATCCCTTTCGCCTGGACTTCGCCCTTCAACTTGAGCCCGGAACAGAACCGAGGTATGTAGTCGATGGGGCTCGTGGGCATCAGCTTGAGGGATAGCTCTCTTGAGACGAACCTGTAGGTCCTCCCAATCTCCTTTCTGCTTACCCTGGACACCTCGGCGATCTCGTCCAGAGTCCTTGGCACGTTGCACTGCCTGCAGGCAGCATAAAGGGCTGCTGCTGCCACACCTTCAATGCTTCTGCCTCTTATCAGGTTCTTGTCCACGGCCTTTCTGTAGACGACGGCCGCAGTCTCTCTTACGTTTCTCGAAAGACCTAGGGCTGAAGCCATACGGTCCAGCTCTGAGAGCGCGAAGGCCAGGTTCCTCTCGGTGGCGTTGCTCACCCTGATCCTTCGCTGCCATTTCCTGAGACGGTAGAGCTGGGCCCTATTTTTGGAGGATATCGTCTTGCCGTAAGAATCCCGGTTCCTCCAATCGATCATCGTGCTCAGACCCTTGTCGTGGATGGTGTAGGTCATGGGAGCGCCAACTCTCGACCTCTTCATCCTCTGATCATGATCGAAGGCTCGCCATTCTGGCCCCTGATCGATGAAGTTCTCGTCTATGACAAGACCACATTCGCTACAGACCAGCTCGGCCCTCTCATAATCATGCACCAAAGCGTGACTTCCACACTCGGGGCATTCTACGACGAACTTTTCGAACTCATCTACCTTCTCTTTCTCGCGTCTGAGCTTTATTCTCTCTCGGATCTTCTCTTCCTCAGACAGCTCGATCTCCCTGATCTTTTCTATCTCTTCCACTAAATCTACTCTCCTCGACGTAGAGTTTTTTTCCCAGGTGGACTGTCGCGTCTATCCTTCGATAGGGCTTGACGACGATGTAAGGGTGTCTTGTCGGGCCGAATATGTCGGCGACTCGACCGATCTTCACCCGCTTGTGGTTCACGACGACAGAATTGATCCTCGGAAGCGTTGCACTTTGTTTGTCCCCGACGGGCTCTTCACGCACTATCAGCTTTTTCTGGACTAGGTGAAGCGCGGTGCCTAACCGTTTCAACCGGTCACCTCTCCCTTCTAGTGTGATTTTGTCATATATAAATGTTCCGCAAACATTTTATTCGATGAATTTCTGCAACTTAAAGTTTATCTGCCTTCAGAACATCCTAAGAGGGGTATGTTCGAAAGGTTGCCAACTGCTCCTACTTCTCAGGAGCTTATCGACCGGGCTTTCAGAAGGTCAAAGAAGGCCGGTAAGAGCGTAAAAGGCTGGAAACGAGAAGTTCTCATGCTAACGACTGCCGGGAACATCATATCCGATAACCTGGATAACCTGGTCAGAAAGTACCCATCTTTCGAGAATCTTCCCCCCTTCTACTACGACCTCGTAGACGCATTGGTGGGGGTTGACAATATGAGAATCCATCTATCACGGGTGGGATGGGCCTCTAAAGAGGCGCGGTCCCTAACCCGTGAACATCTAAGGTCGATAAAAAGGAGTCCTGACAAAGCCACTATCAGGAAGGCTGCCTTCGGCCGGATGGCCTCAGTTCTGAAGTCAATTGATTCAGATTTGGTCTTTCTCAACGAGGCTCGCAAGAAGCTTCGTAAAATGCCATCGGTAAATCCTGAGCTTCCCACCGTTATAGTGGCAGGCTACCCCAATGTAGGAAAATCTAGCTTCCTGATTTCTGTGACTGGAGCCAGACCCGAAATTGCTAGCTATCCGTTCACTACTAAAGGGATCGTAGTGGGACACTTTAATCGTGGTGCCCAAAGGTACCAGGTAGTGGACACGCCAGGCCTCCTGGATAGGCCCTTATCTGAAAGGAACGATATCGAGCTTCAAGCCATCGCGGCACTGCACCATCTACAAGGAGTCATTCTCTACATCCTCGACCCTTGTGAACACTGTGGCTTTTCGTTGGAAGACCAGCTCTCCCTCCTGACCGATGTCAGAAGCTGGCTCCAACTTCCCGTGCTCGTGGCGGCCAACAAGGCGGATTTGGTTCAGGATCTCAGCCGATACGAAGATGTGGATCTTTCCATGTCGACCCTGACCGGCAAAGGGGTATCCGAAGTCCTTGACAACCTTGTGGAATTGTTGGACCGGGTTGAAAAAGCAAAAGGCAACTCTGAGGAGTGAAGCTCCTCACGATGCCTGTCTGCTCACATACTTGACCAGACCAGGAGATAGCTTCGTCTCCCTGGAAATCCTTCCAGATATGTCTTCGACGGTCATACCCTCCGACTGAAGATCATGTATCCGGTCTAGTACTTTGTCATCAACGGTATAATACTCATCTATATCCTTTCTGTGGCCCCAAACATCTCCCTCAATGATATCCACACCCTGCATTTCGAGGAACATCTGTCCCGCGCGGGACATGGTTTTGTAATATGATGATGGGACTTGAATCGCCCTGAGTCTAGGGCAAGCTTGAAGAAGACGGAATAGGTCTGTGTTTGAAGCTCTGAAAGCCAAATGAATCAATTGTTCATTTCTGTTCAGGTCGTCGATCTCCTTCTTGGAACTAACTACTCTGAGTTTCATAGTCACAACAACACCTCACTTCTATGGAAGTCTTTGTTGCACTTTACATATAAAGTTATTGGATCTCGACAACGTTGCTCCAATTAAGCAATATAACCTTTCTATTGAATTTGATACATCTCCATATTGGCTCAAGCCTTGGAGCTCATAACTCACCTACTGCTTGTTAAGTGCCATTCTGACGAGAAACCAATTAGCGTTATCGAGTTGGTTCTCGACTATGGATCTCAAAAAACGCACATGGTCTCTGTTTGTGCTGATTGGAAACTTGATTCACTTCAATCATATATATTTATCGCTTCATTCAAGCGGATTCTGGTAAATTGGCAGAATTCATTTCAATATGGGTGTTATACGGTTGGACATATTTGTGTTGGTCGAACCATCAAATGGTCATCATTGCCAAATAGTTGTCATTAAGTGGCACAGACATAATTTTTGAGCATCTATATGGCTATTTAATTGTAGCCACACTGGAGTTGATACCTCAACTGCATAACTCCTACAACAAAAGAGAGAATTCGCGGCGAAATGAACGGTTGTCTGCCAACATATAGTCAAAAACTAATTATAGTCTTGAACGTTAAGTTTGGTACTTATTCGATGCGCAATACTATGTCAACCCAAGGAAACGTTGGCCACGTAGCGGATGGCCTTGTTGGTATGCTGCATTAAGTGCCAAGTCTGAGGTCCATGACTGTAGATCATACCAATTGGCTTAAATTCATCACATTTCAGATTCGATCGCTAAATCGGTGACCATTGTGCCCATGTTGCCACTGAGCTGGTTTCAAAACTATTTATGCACCCCTCGGCCTCGAATCGAAGTTTACGCATCATTTGAGGCAAAGGGTAGCGATTCTTCCATCAAGGTATTTGATCGATGAAAACCAGCGTGTGGCGCTATTTTGAAACCAGCTCACTCAGATAACGAGGCGATTTTTATTACGATTCAATCTGACTGCATGCATTCAGCGGACACTACTGGCTTAGGTGGTGGTCGGTAAGGGCACAACTGCCTAATCTGACAAAGCCGAGTTGATTCTTGGCAGAAAAGTGCTTGACGATATGGTGGGCATATGAAAAATCATAATAATTTTATATGTTTGTTTGAAGAGCATCGTTAAACACTATTCATCACTTGTACAAATCAGAGACCAACCTGATAACCATGAGTTCTTCAAAAAAATATTTCTCCTTGGCTACTACTTGCACTTTTAGGCTCTCTTTCTGTGCTTTATCATTCACTTCGCGAAGTCCACTCAGGCTAGAGATCAGCAAGAGGGCGCGCCCTTTCGGGCTCAGGTGGTCACTTAGCCCCTCCAAAAACAGATTTATGGTGTCTCTTCCAGTGGCACCACCATCGAAAGCGAAGTTGAGCCACCCTTCGATCCGATCTTCTTCGGTAGTGGGAAGATATGGAGGGTTGAAAAGTATAAGATCGAAACGGCCCTTGATTCCTCTGAAAAGATCGACCTCGACGGTCTCGATTCCCAGCTTGTGGGCCATCCTAACAGCATGTGGATTCACGTCCGTAGCGATTAGCCTTTTCGCCAACGGTGCCAGTTTGGCAGAAATCACACCTCTACCACATCCTATTTCCAAAACGCAATCGGAGGGTCTGACCTCCTCAAGCGCCATTTTTAAAAGCAAATTGGTATCTTCAGCAGGCTCGTATACCTGCAAGCAATCTTCACCCAGTGACTTCATCGAACCTGCTCTTTTCCTGTCCATCATGCCACTCCTCACCCCTTCGCATAGCCGCTTCTATTATTAGAAAGAAGACGTCGCCCGGGAGTACTGTGGTTCAATTCCATCGGCCTGATTGAGGCCTTTTCAAGAGGGGCAACAGTAGCGAACTGTCCCATCCAGGAGGCAAAGCCCCCTTGTTTCGGCAGTGTGCCGAGAGGTATCATTAAGCACTATGTTATCCCCCTCCCTTCGATGATTCATGCGTATCTGCTAATCAACATGAAAAGTGCGACCACTGAGAGAGTAAACACACATAAGTCCGCGTTCGGCAACCCCTCGAAGAATTCACTCTCACTTTTTGATCCCGCAACTGGGCTTTTGGCAAGTTTTCCTCCAGAGATTTTTCGAGCCGACGTTCCCGCCTCGATTTCAAGAGATTCTTTGGAACTTCCTCCAGAGCCTTCTCTTGCACCATCCCCTGCGTTGCCCGACGCAGTCGTTCTTAAAAATGTGTTTTGTTCGGACGTGTAGACTACCTCTCCGTAGTGATTCACCTCTAGCGCACCCATGACCGGCACGCTGATTGATGAACATAGCACAAGGACGAAAATGATCAGGACGATCGCGCTTGCAGCTCTGCGATTAGTATGACACATGACCCGTTCGAAGATCCTGGCCAAATCTGAAGATCTGACCAGAATCATCCTCCTTTTGCCGTTTATCTTTCGACCTTCCTCGAAAGATATCGCCACCGAGAGACGATCTGCAAAGGTCCTCTGACTTGTTATGCGATTTGTCGATCATTTTGGAAACCTGTCCTTTGCGTCTCAGTATTTTTTCGTCTTGACCAACCAGACGTCTTTGCCACCAGAACCCTTTGATTCAGTCCACCCGATCATGGCGTAAACCCCGGTACTCACCTTGACGAAAGACCTGCACAAATCGAATCCAGAATCGCCGAAGGTCTGTTTCCAAACCTCTTCGCCTTCTGAGTCGACCTTTACCAACCACATATCCTGGTCGCCGTTTCCTTCAGATTCCGTGTAGCCGGCGACCAAGTAACCCCCATCTTCCAAGAGTTCCCAGCCACCATCGTCGCCCGATCCACCAAAGGTCGTCTCCCACTTCTGGTTACCATCCAAGTCGGTCTTGATCAGCCAAAGGTCTCTATTTCCTGATGATTCCGTCACTCCGGCGATGACGTAACCATCCTTGACCTTCACGAGAGAGTTTCCAAACTCGTCTCCAGTGCCTCCAAACTGTTTGTCCCACGTCTCGCCCCCATCAGAATCAATCTTGACCAGCCAGACATCTTTGCCCCCCGATCCGTAAGATTCGGTCGTTCCAACCAATATGTAACCTTCATCAGCGTTCTGAACCGAGTTGAAAGAGTCGCATTTGGATCCTCCAAACTGAAAGTCCCATTCACTCTTGCCGTCTAAGTCCACCTTGATAACATAGCCGTTAACGGTGTTCGAATCAGGAGACTCAGACATCCCGGCGATGACATATCCATCAGTCGTTTCAATGAGATCAGTCCCCCACTGGTCGCCAGGTCCTCCGAAATGTTTTGTCCAGACTTCGTCCCCGTCTAAATCGGTTTTCATAAGCAAGAGATCTTTGCCTTGGGATCCGTAGGACTCTGTTGACCCTGTGATTACATAGCCATCCTTGATTTTGAGCACGGCCCACCCGACGTCGTCACCTGCTTCGCCAAAGGTCTTGTCCCAGTCCTTCTCGCCATCGGAATGAGTCTTAACCAGATACACGTCTCTATTACCATCATCAATGGTGTAACCGGCGATGATGTAACCAGTCCCTGCCTTCTGGATTGAGATCCCACAATCGTCTTTCACGCCCCCAAAGGTATTATCCCAGTCCTTCTCAGGCTGGCCCGTGCTGCAAAGAGGCAAGAGAAGCGTTCCGATCAAGAGCGCCACAATCAATTTTTTAGAGAGCATTTCATTCCTCGCAATCGATCCAAAACATCCAGATTTATTTGTTTCTCTTCGTTCTCTTTTTGTCTATCGTCGACATGAAAGATCGAGATTTATACATATCTGTTGAACAATACAAAAAATAGAGCCACGATGAACAAGGTCCACAATAGCAGACCTGACGATTCTTCGGTGTCACCCTCGTCTGCTACCACATCGGTCTCAAACCGGACGTCTCTTGCGAGGTCTTCTGACTCGTCGTCTGTGTTGCGCTCTTCAACATCAGAAATCTCGATGACGGTGTCTTTTTTTTCGATCTCTTCTGCTTTGCCCTCTACGGTGATCTTCAGGCGTGAAGAGTCCAAAATACAGGCCAAGCCCTCGTAATTGCGGTAACATATCTTGGTTGGAGGTATCTCAAACTTGCCTGCCTCGTCGCAGGAGATTATGTACTCCAAGGAGATGGTTTCACCTGGGAGGAGCACTTTGGAAATCTCAGTTGCTCCGCTGACGAACTCTGCCCAGTCGGGAATGGTTTCTTCTATCGAGACTTTAGTTCTTCTGTTTCCGACGTTTGTGGCATCGAGGGTTACGATCACTTCTTCGCCCAGCTCAACCTTTCTGGAGCTGGCCTTCTTTTTCGCCTCTACCAATGGCCCGATTATGTCTATCGCGGGGGACTCTGATGAGACTTTGTAGGTGATACTTTTCAGGTCGTAGACTGCCTCTGCGGAAGGAAGAACCTGTCCTTCTCCCGGCGTTTCAGCACTGAGCTTGTAGCTCACAGTTTTTGCATCACCCGGCGGCATTTCAAGGTACCATTCAAGAGGCGAGGTGGTCTGGAAATCCCGGCCTACAGAATCGGTGAGCTTGACCTTCAATGTCCTGTTTCCGGTGTTTCGAAGAGAAAGGTGCGCATAGATCTCGTCTCCAAAATTTTGTTCATCCTCAACGTACTTGTTGAGCTTCAAAGGTCCGAAGACTCCAAAGGAGGTCCCTGCCCAGGATTGAACTGGATCACCCTCGGCGTCCAGGTACCTGGCATGAGCAGTCACCTCGAAATCCACAGGACCTGGAAGGTAGGGCGCTTTCGTCCTGAACCGGATGGAATCAGTCTCTTCGGTGCCTTCTTTCTCGTCCCATTCTTCTCCTGGCCTCAGTCCGGATTTGGAGTATTTTGCCTCCACAAAGGGCGGTTTTGATGTGATAACTACGTCGATGTCTTCGGCCTTTACGTCTCCAACGTTCACCACGGCAAGTTCAAACTCGATGTATTCGCCTGCCTCATAGGAGTCGTCGTCAGTGACAAAATGCATATCGAGCTTGGGCAAAGCCCGGACCTGAAGCCTGACCTTGGCAGTGGGCTCGATGTTCTCATCATGGAGATAATCCCTGATTTTTATCTCCTCCACAGAGACCATCACCTTGTCATCTATCGAAAAGTTCTCGCCAGCTTCCAGGGCTCTGCTGGCGATCAGTTCACCACCCGAGTACAGGTTCAGCATCACCATCCAAGGGGTGGCCTCTTCTGGAGTGAAGTCTGCCACCACCAGTCTGTAGTCTTCAAGGTACAAACTTTCGCCCCAGTGGATATCTCCTTCGGTGTAATCGCCCCAATCTACTGCAAAACTGGTCATGACGACCAGAAACAGAGATAAAAGAAGTCTTCTGGTCATGTCAATGCCTGAAAAAGATCAAGTAGATGGCCACGATTATGCCGATCACCACAACGTACAGCCTTCCGTCCACGTCATCTGCTTTGGAATTTTGGCCTTCTTGGAACTCAACCTCTTCGTTCGTCTCGGACATTGCATCTTTCACTTCTGTGGATGTCGAACGTGTGGTCTTGATGGTGTTGCTGTTGTCGTCTTTTTCGTCTGGACTTTCATCTTTCTCATCCGTCGTGGCAGTTGAGATTTTGCTGACTGGGTTAGAGACAGTTGAAGCATCGCTGGTCGAAGTCTCGCTGGTAGAGGTCCTGGCAGTTGAGGCCCTGCTGGTCGAAACGGATGAAGACTTCGTGGAGGTTCCAGTGCTAGCACTCGCGCTCGTTTTTGTGGTTGATGTTTTGTCTTCAATCACCTCGCTTTCGAAGACTATTCCTTTGGGTGCGTAGAATACCACCACGTCGTCACCTTCGATCCTCACCGTTTTTCTCTTCTCATACTCCACCTTTGTATCTGGATCTCGCCACCTGACCGAAAATTCGTGAAGGCCCTCCTCTACGTCGATCTTGCCGAAATCTGCGTTGTTCTCCTTCTTAACTTCCTTGCTCTTCTCGTAACCGCCGTCTATGTAGAGATAAGCGTCCAGGTCCTTATCGTTCTGGTTCACCACAGTGATTGTGACGTCGAACTCCTCGGGCTCGGTGTTCTTGGTGGTGTAGAGGGTGATAGCTTTATCTTCGTCTAGCTCTTCGACCCTCTCCACTTCGTAGCTCTTTTTGGGGTCATCATCCCACCAGCTGATCTTGAATTTATGAGTGCCCGTTTCTAGGGGATACGATCCGAATTTGACCTCATTCTCCTTGGATATGTCTTCGGTGCTCTTGAATTCAGAGTCTATGAAAAGAGAGACGTCAAGCTTGTCATCGTCGTTGTTGAACACGTAGACTATGGCGTTATTAGTTGCCTTTTCTATCTCTTTGATATCCTCGGCACCTTCGGTATCTTCGTCCTTTGAATCAGTTGCGAACGAGATCTCACCGTCGGCAAACTCCGGCATGTCAGAAGATGCACCTGGTGCAGTTTCGGTGGAGTTTTCTTTCGCAATCTCCGTGCGTATCACGATCTTTCCCGAAGAGGGAGTCTCTGGCAAGGGCACTGTGACATTTTCGCCAGGGTCTCCTGTGCTTTCATCTGGTTTGGCGGCTTCATCAAGTGTTTCCTTATCTCCTAGAAGTTCAGTCTCATCAAGAGGTGATGCGCCGATTATATCACCGTATTGATTTTCCTCTAGTAAGCCCGCCCCCTGAGGGATGATCGACAAACACACCACGATAAGGGCCCATGTGAGGGATCTTATCACGCTTGCAAATCTGAGGCCATGATTACAACCCATTCGAAGAGCAGAATTAAACCTCATATTTTAAAAACTAGACGTTCGTCACAGCCCCCATAGTCGAGAAACCACTATGGACGGATATAGCCGAGAACCAATTAGGTCATAATCATGAACTTTATTTTTGTTACTTATCACATGAACTGAGAAGAGATTTATGAAGCTTTTTCTGGGTGCAGCATTAAGTATCATATCTGCGGTTCAGGTGTATAATTGATCCCCACCAGAATCGTGCTCGACGATACGAACAGATCAAATTTAAGAATTATAATATTTGTAGATTCGTCAGAAGGGTGCCGTCAAAAACAATTACTACTAAATCACCACACAGGTTTTATGTTTGTATTTTTGTGTGGTGTATTGTTATCCTCATCACATATTTAGCACATGTATTCTCACCAACATCTCGCGAATACGAAAAGATTATTTATGGTGAACCCAATAAAACACCTAAGGTGTAAGAGCATGACAGATTGGGTAGCAGATTGGGCATTTATTCTGCTAATATTAGAGGGCATACCTCTCATGGGGTTCATGTATTACCTAGACCATAAGAAAAAGATGCATCTACTGGAAATGGGCATCACCAAAGAAGATGATCCTTTGGAGATCAGACTCGAAAGGCGTCTCATAAGCGGCCTATTTCTATCCTTCTCAGGTGCGTCACTGATCGTATCTCCGAGCATTGCTGGCATTGCAGGTCTCGAGGCCGGTCTCACCTTTGAGTTGCTGGTCATAGGCATCGTAATTCTATGTTCGGGTATGGCCATGCTTTTGGGGTATGGAATCTTAAAGGGAAGGAATCCTTATTCTTCATCAGAGAGCGCGGTGGAATTCAAGTGACGTGATTATAGTAGTATGGCAGTAGGTATGTGTTTAGCGCCCCTAAAACCACTACCTGGCAAAAAGCATATCCGACGCTGCCAGGAGGATGCTGGTAACAACCACTCAGAACAAAGCGGCAGAAGCAGGTTTTGTGGCGGTGCTGGCCGATCCTAGGTATACGACTCAGATGTGCTCCAGGTGTGGTATCGAAGTTCCAAACCACAGTGTGAGTTGGTAACGTGCTGGTTTCAAAATAGCGCACCATGTTGTTTTTTTGCCGAGACCAGAATGTGGCTATCAATATTCTGAGACTGGCCTTCCAGCGAATCGCTGGAAGGGTTCCAGCCCTTGGCTGGAACCGGATGCAGTCTATTGAGGTTGGTAAACGACCCCATAGAAGCCCCTCCCTTTAGGGTGGGGAGCATTCACACCCTATCGCGCATACATCCCAATGTGAGGGATAGTCGCTGACGAGATTAATACGCAATTACCGACAACTTGTGCCCGTAATACCCACCAAATTGCCGCGTCAGCGTCAATTTCCTAATTTCCGCCGAGTTAAGGTTGGTAATGGATCATGATGAGAATGCATCGATCAACATTTTGAGACTGACCTTCCAGCGAATCGCTGGAAGGGTCCCCGCCCTTGGCTGGAACCGACTACAGTCTCTGGTGAAAAAAGCCTAGATGCCCCCGACTTCAGTCGGGGGATGCTGTCACAATCTACATCATTCCGGGCATTCCGCCCATGCCAGCCATTCCTGGTGGCATTCCGCCGCCCATAGGTGCACCGGCACCGGCGGGCTTTTCGGTCTTCTTGGCGGCGATGAGATCGTCGATCCTTAAGATCATGTTAGCAGCGTCTGTGGCAGATTTGATTGCCTGTGTTTTTACCCTCAGGGGCTCGACGACTCCATTTTCCCACATGTCCACGATCTTGCCGGAATAAGCGTCAAGGCCGCTAGTCTTCTGGCCTGCCTCGTGTCTACTTTTCATCTCGGTCAGTTTGTCTATGGCGTCAAACCCAGAGTTCTCTGCAAGAGCTTTGGGGATCTCTGCCATCGTCTCGGCAAAGCCTTCCGCGGCCAGCTGCTCTCTTCCTTTGAGCGAAGAGGCGTACTCTTTGAGCCTCAGGTAGAGCTCGACCTCAGGAGAGCCGCCACCTGCCACCAGCGTACCATCTTCTATCGCTGCAGCAACTGCGTGGAGTGCGTCGTCCAAAGCTCTTTCCAGGCCGTCTACTACCTGTTGCGTGCCTCCACGCAGGAGCAATGAGACTGTACCTTCGTTCTTGAGGCCGGTCACGAAGGTCATCTTGCCTCCGCTTATGTTTCTCACTTCGACAAGTGCTGCCTCGCCTAGATCTTCGGATGAGAACTCTTCCAGGCTGGTCACCAGGTTTCCGCCGGAGGCTTTGGCCAGCTTCTTAAGGTCGTCTTTCCTGATCCTTCGAAAGGCGGTCACCCCTGATTTGGCGAGGTGGCTCTGTGCGAAGTCATCGATTCCCTTCTGGCAGAAGACCACGTTCGCCCCGGTGGCGATAACTTTGTCCGCCACCTTTCTTGCCATCTCCTTCTCACGGTTGGCGAACATTTTGAACTGGTCAGAAGAAGTTATCGAGATCTCGGCTTTTGTCTCAGGATCTTTGGCTTCGATTGCAACTCCGAGCAGAGCGATCTTGGCGTTTTCTACCTTCTTTGGCATGTTGGTGTGGACGCGATCTTTATCGATTATGATGCCTTCGATCAGCTCTGAATCTTCCATGCTCTCTCCGGCCCTTTTCTCCACGATCACGCCTTTAAGGTCCACCGACTTTTTGCCATCGTCCTCTTCAACCAGCGCAAGGACCATGTCCACAACGTGTTTTACCATTTCGGAGTAGGGAGTTCCGGCGAGCTTGCCAGTCATAGCGGTCTGGGCGATCTTCTCCAAAAGGTCCCGGTCTTTTTCGGATACGTCGACGGATAGGTTATCCAGAATCTCGATCGCCTTTTCGGAGGCCATTTTGTATCCAGCAACGATCATCGTGGGGTGAACGCCCTCTGCCATCAGCTCCTCTGCCTTCTTCAAGAGTTCTCCTGTGAGCAAGGCAACCGTGGTAGTCCCATCACCCACCTCGTCGTTCTGAGCTTTGGCTGCTTCCACCACCATCTTGGCGGCTGGATGTTCCACCTCCATTTCCCTGAGGATGGTCACGCCGTCATTGGTTATTGTGACATCGCCTATCGTGTCGACCATTAGTTTGTCCATCCCTTTGGGTCCCAGGGTGCTTCGCACTGCACCGGCAACGGCCCTCACGGCCATGATGTTATTTGCCATGGCCTCTTTTCCCCGCTCTCTGCGAGAGCCGTCTTTAAGAATGAGTATCGGCTGTCCACCTAATCCTGCCATACATTGCCACCTTCTCAGGAAGTGACTATTTGATCTTCTATAAAAGGGTTTCCGGCCCGTTGCAACTGATCGCGCCTCGATGGAAACCGCTTTTTGTGAGAAATTCCATCCAACATCAATCCATGACAAAAAAGATCGTCCTCATAGGCAGGTCTAACGTGGGAAAGTCGACCCTATTCAGCCAGATTACCGGCCGCAGGGTCGCGATTGGAAGGCGACCTGGAGTCACCCTATCTCCAACGAATGTCCAGGTGGGAAACGCAATCTACGTGGACATGCCCGGCTACGGCTACATGAAGAGAATGCCGAGGAAGGTACAGGAGAAGACGAAAGACTTCATCGTCCGATACTTCGAGGAAAACCACGAAGATATAATCCTGGCCATCGAGGTGATAGACGCATCTTCTTTCTTGGAGATATTCGAGCGCTGGAAACAGCGCAACGAGATCCCCCTGGAGCAAGAGCTCTTCGAGTTTCTCTCAGACCTCGGTCTGAACGTGGTCTTAGCTGCAAACAAGATGGACAAAGTGTCAGACCCAGATAGGACCCTAGATATGATTGTGGAAAGACTGGGGATGCTCCCCCCCTGGCGTCAGTGGCTGGACCGTGTTGCGCCCATATCTGCTAAAAGGGGGGAGATCGAGCCACTCCAGAGAATCATAAGGTCGAGGCTGTGAGGGTCCATCTGAAGTAGCAGTTTGGTCGAGCCTCTCAAGACGCCTGTTTTCCCTTCTCTTCCGGATTTTCCCAGTTTTGGGAGTTTTGGATGATAACGTTCCTGTAGGGGTAAGGAATCTCTATTCCCTCTTTGTCAAACTTCTTTTTGACCGACTCTGTGATATCGCAGCCTGTGGCGTAGGCAACGCTCCTGCCCGGAATGTTTATAAAGAGCCTCAGGTTCACGGCAAAGTCGCCAAGCTCGGTCACCCTCACGATTATGTCTTGATTTTTGAGGACGAGAGGATGCCTCCTTGCAACATTGAGTATGATCTCTCTTGCCTTGTCTATATCTGCGGTATAAGCGATCCCTATGTCGATGGGCCAGGTGATTTCAGGATCGTTTATGGTCCAATTGATTATGGACTGCTCGTTCATGACGCTGTTTGGGACCATGATTCTTCGGCCATCCCAGGTCAGGACCACCGTATGCCTCAGGGTGAGGTCCTCTATTCGGCCGTATTCTCCATTGAAATCGACGTAATCGCCCACTCTGAAGGGGTTGAATACCGCGAGGAATACCCCTGAGATCACGTTGGCAAGAGACCCTTGCGCTGCAAAGCCGATCGCAAGGCCCGCAACCCCCGCGCCTGCAAGAAGGGTGACTGCGACGTTGTTCAGGGGCGGTATCTGGTATATCACCAGAAGGAATCCAATTATGTAGACTGCTGCCACGAACAACCTGGCGGCGAGGGTGCACAGGGTTCTCTCCTGGTCGACATCGAGCCCGATCTTATCTGCCCGAATTATTCTTGGAAGATGGACGTTTATCGTTCGGTTCACAATCTTTGCAGCAAAGTAAGTGGCAAAGATTATTATCACGATTCTGATGATTGTTATTGCAATCGCTATGAGTGCGTCTCCAATGTCGATCCCAAAAGTAGTGTTCAGGTGTGTTATGGCCGAGTAGAGCGTCGATTCAGCGCCGTTGCCTGTCAATTGTTGGGGAACTTCTGACGCCAGCTCAGAGGGGAGTTCGGAGGTTATGTTTGAAACGTCTGATGGCACTTCTGTGGAGGGCTCCGGTGGCAACGTGTAGTCATAGAACACGTCCTCTTCAGGAGATACGAACTCGTCCTCTTCCATACATATGAAATGGTCTCCTGAATTATTTAAATTTTTCTTATTGAGGTGCAGTCACAAATCAGGTCCGTTCCAACGGGCTGAGGGATTCCATCTGGATCAATGGATCGAGCCGAACTGTTCATAAGATAAAAAATAGAGTTTATAAATCTGGATTTAGGAGGCTTTAGAGGGCTTCAGGAGTCCGAAACCCCAAAGCCATCCTTCATCTCTTTCTCGTCACCTGACTGCTGGCTCACCTGATCGCCCAAATCCTGATGGATGATGAGGTTCCTGTATGGGTAGGGAATCTCGATCCCAGATCTGTCGAACTTTTTCTTGACTGCCTCTATGATCTCGTAACCAGTAGTGAGTGCCACTGCCCTCGACATGACCTGGAAGTAGAGCCTCATGTTGACTGCGAAATCTCCAAGCTCGGTCACCTTGACGCTTATTTCGCGGTTCTTCATGACCAGGGGGTGTCTTCTAGCCTCTTCCATCATTATCTCTCGGGCTTTGTCGATGTTTGCTGTGTAAGCGATCCCGATGTTCACCGTCCAGGTGATCTCAGGATCTCTGATGGTCCAGTTAATTATGTTCTGGTCGTTCATGTTGCTGTTTGGGACCATGATGCGCCGACCGTCCCATGTTCGAATAACCGTATGCCTCAGAGTGAGGTCCTCTATCTGGCCGTAGTTTCCTTCAAAGTCGATGTAATCGCCCACCCTGAAAGGGTGGAAGACTGCAAGGAATACCCCTGAGATCACGTTGGCAAGAGACCCTTGCGCCGCAAAGCCGATCGCAAGACCCGCAACACCTGCGCCCGCAAGAAGGGTGACTGCAACGTTGTTCAGCGTTGGAATCTGGGATATCACCAGGATAAAGCCGAGAATGTATACTGCTGCTACGAGGAGCCTGCTGATGATGGTGCGGAGGGTTTTTTCCTGGTCGACGTCGAACCCAACCTTGTCTGCGTGGACCAACCTTGGCATGTGTATGTTGAGCACTTTATTCACTGCCTTGGCAACCAGGTAAGTGACGACGATGATTATCGAGATATTGACGAGAGTTATGACGATCGTCGTTGCGATGAGGCCGATATCGACCCCCAACACAGAATTTAGGTAGGTCACGATCGAGCTCAACGTCGATTCAGCGCCCTCTCCCATCAAATGCTGGGGGATCTCGGAAGATATCTCTAAGGGGAGCTCTGATGAGATGTTTGTGACGTTTGATGTGGTCTCTGGAGGAACTTCAGGAGGAAGGGCGTAATCGTAGAACACCCCTTCCTCTGCCGATAAGAACTCGTCTTCTTCCATCGAAGAAACAAAATGATTTCTGAAGACTTAACGGTTACTAATCGAATCTTCAAAAACTGAAGTTAAAAGCCGACTTTAGGCAGGGCGAGCGCCGATCTGAAATAAGTCTCTTGATATCGGCTTGACGGCAAAAATATCATGTGATTTAATTAATATTAAATTGACACGCACATAAGCAGTAGTTGTGGGATTTGAATACTTGTGGGCGCCTCATATCCTGATAATTATATGCCGAAATTTGTCCACATTATGTAAATCAAAATGGTGTAAAAAAATCATTTGTGATAGGAGTAGTCCTGTCAGATGTCGATTAAAAAGGGTTTGAAGCGTCGATAAAATATAGGTTATTTGGCCCTTATGACGATGCCCCTCATCAGGCGTCCTAGAATATCTGAACCGGTTATCACTCGTTTCTCGTCGCCCCAGTAGAGTATCAAGTCTTGGTCTATCACGTCGTCTTCCACATCTTGTGGGTATACCTTAAGCTGGCGGATTGCCCGTTCCATCTTTGTTTCGGGAGACGTTACCACGATCGGACGGTGACAGTACCGGTATGGAACGAGCTTCCCGCTTCCATAAATCGCATCTCTCAAAAAGCCGTCCGAATCGAGCACCATCGTCGGCCAGTTTGAGGTGTCGGTAATGATCGTCCACTTCTTGCCCGAAGCCTGAACCATTTTCAAAAAGGGATCTGAAGGATCTCTTTCTATCTCGGGGAATATTGGGCGGTCGTTCATGGTTTGGAGGGGGATTATGCTCTTTGGATCGACGAGCGACCCCTCTTCGGTAATCCGGATGTCGTCGATGGCCAGGAAATTTAGGGCACCTGTGCCTTCTAGTCTGTCGATATCAGATTTTGAAGATCTGATGTGCTTATCCAGCATGATCCTCATCGATTCTTCCCTCAAAAACTCGACACCTTCTCTTCCGAGCCACCAGTCCAAGACGATGGCAGAGGGCTTCGATACAGGGTAAAGGAGGGTTGTATACACCTTGACGAGAGGCGCCAGAAGGGATCCAAGCCTCAGAGCGTTTCTCGAGAAATAAGCCTGTGGCATAATCTCTCCAAAGCAGGTTATCCCAACTGTGGAAAAGGTGAACGCAAAAGTTCCGGCCATGACCGAATCCATGAGCAACGTCAAGAGGACATTTATGCCCACGTTTCCCCAGAGCAGGGTTGCGAGGAGCAGATTGGAGTCCTCTCTGAGCCTCAAGACCTTCATTGCGCTTTCGTTCCCTGCTTCGGCTTCAATCTCGAGCTTCAAACGACTAAGTCCGAAGAGTCCAAGCGTAAGTCCTGAGAAGATGCCAGACTGCAGCAAGCACAGGGCGATGAGCGTCCAGGTTACGATCTCCATTTTGCGTTTTCATCCTCCAAAGTTGTCTTCACAAGGTGTGTTGAGACAACGTATTATATCAATTTTGAGGGGCGATGAAAATATCTTTTGTGATTATCCTCCTTGCGCGTGACTACTCCCCCGACTAAAGTCGGGGGCATCTAGGCGTTTGCCAAAGACTGTAGCCCCAGTCTCAAAATGTTGATCGCCGCGTTCTTATCACGGTCCATCACCAGCCCACACTGTGGACATTCATGAACCCGATCAGATAGCGATTTTGGAAATTTGGTGCCACACTTGGAGCACATCTGAGTCGTATACCTGGGATCGACCAGCACCACCGCAGAACCAGCTTCTTCCGCTTTGTTCTGAGTGGTTGTTACCAGCATCCTCCAGGCAGCGTCAGATATGCTTTTTGCCAGACAGTGGTTTTGAAGCATGTTTTTGATATTTAGGTCTTCA
>Ga0272443_10000641_pt1 | contig 60293 bp, 47 predicted proteins | sample SSMAcet12_FD_193581 | JGI IMG/M metagenome (GOLD analysis project Ga0272443, IMG submission 193581) | Marine sediment archaeal communities from Little Sippewissett salt marsh, Falmouth, MA, United States - SSM-Acet-12 | ecosystem: Environmental > Aquatic > Marine > Wetlands > Sediment ... | reverse complement strand
TGAAATCGGCCATCTCAAAATAGATGTTGCCGATACTCAGGGCGCAGCTCCCGATTTCCTGGTGATTCCCTGCTTTGATGAACTCATCATATGCTTTCCGGTAATAGAGCAGGCTTCTTTCGTAGGCCATTTTTATTTCGTAGATCCTGCCCTTGTTTTTGAACAGAAAGGGGAGGAGCTGATCGGGATCGCTCTTCGTGAAAAGCAGTTCGGCCTGGTTGGCATAATAAAGCGCACTGTCCGGATACCCGTCCTGCAGTGCCACGGAAATCTCATAATAGACTTTTCCGAGTTCGTTCCCGGTGAGATCCCTGCTTCTGCCGAGCAGACTGTCCGTTTTTGTCATCTGGGCCTCCAGCAGACCCGGGTAAACGGTGAGCAGAAATAAGAAAATAAATGTGCCTTTCATGAGAGACGATCTGGATGCTTCCTGAGTGAAACCGAAGCAAATATACTTATTTTGGGTTTGCATATGCGTTATTTCTTTTGTCCTTCTTGTGGATTTGGTTTGAAAAAGTATTACTTTTGTATCGTTATCAATTCTTAATTAACACAATGAAAGAAGGAAAAGTAAAATTTTTTAATGAATCCAAGGGATATGGATTTATTAAGGACGTCGAATCAGACGAAGAGTATTTTGTTCATGTATCCGGCCTGATTGATAAGATCAAGGAGGATGATGATGTCACTTTTGAACTGACTGAAGGACGCAAAGGATTAAATGCAGTGAATGTCAAACTGATATAGTTGAACAGGTCATTACGTGTTAATCTGAGACCCTCCGCCGAAGCGGAGGGTTTTTGTTTTCATCCATTTTCAGCATATATTTAGGACTCCGGTTTTATCATCAATCATGCATCAGAAATGAACTTCAACAGACGAAAATTTTTGGCCAGCTCCCTCATGGCGGGAGTGGGTGCTTCCATGGGGCTGAGAACTGCAAACGGGGGACCGGTTCCCTCTTCACGGCCGGTTCGCAGGCTCCCTTCCCTGAATGGAAGGAAGGTCTTGTTCACCTACGGAGGGTGGGATGGACACGAGCCACTGCAGTCCGTGGAATTGCTCAAGCCCTGGATGGAAAGCGAGGGAGCCCGGGTTGACGCCGTCGACTCGCTTGAACCCTATTCCGATCAGGCCTACATGGACGGGATTGACCTTGTGATCCAGATCTTCACCATGTCGGAGATCGCTCCGGAACAGGAAAAAGGACTTCTGGATGCGGTGGAGAAGGGGACAGGGATTGCGGGCTGGCACGGGGGACTCTGCGATGCGTTCCGGCAGAATGTGGCCTACCAGTTCATGACCGGGGGACAGTGGGTGGCGCATCCCGGGGGGGTCATCGATTACAGCGTGCAGGTGGTGGACAGGGAGGATCCGGTTACGAGCGGACTGGACGAATTCCATATGCACAGCGAGCAATACTACATGCATGTGGATCCCAACGTGAAGGTACTGGCAACGACCACTTTCAGTGCCGAACATGCCAGCTGGATCGGGGGTTGTACCATGCCGGTTGTCTGGAAGAAAATGCACGGGAAGGGGAGGGTCTTCTATACTTCGCTGGGACACGTGATGAAGGATTTTGAGGTCCCCGAGGCACTGGAGATCCTCAAGCGGGGGATCAGGTGGGCATCGGCCAGCAAATACGAGGAGCCCGAGCCCTGGAAGAATCCGGTGTACTGACCCGAACGGCGCCGCACCCGGCTGCCTGTCAGATCTTCCCCTGTTGCACGGCCGATCGCTGGATGTACGGAACAATGATGTCATTCATCTGTCCGCCGGTGCCATCATAGGTGATGGTGACCACCGGCACCCCGGTGATCTCCCTGATCCGCCGGGTCATCGCCTCGGTGACCAGGGCCGGACAACAATAGGAAGGATTTGCCTGCACAAAAAGGGATATCTCCGGGTAATTCTCCATGAGATAAAAAATCTTCAAAATGTTGTCATAGGATTCACCAGAGTGGAGGGGATGGATATTGAAGAGTTCCAGGTGCTTCTCCAGCTCCTTCGGTCTGATCACAGGCGCAGGTCCCAGATATTTCCTGAATGGCCCGTAATGCCTGTCATCCATGAACCTGAGCAGATTCAGCAGCACCCGGTTCATGCGGGTTTCCAGAAGTTCCCCGCGCTGTTTGGCACGCCTGAAGATGTTTTCAAGGACAATCTTCATGTAATCATGGTAAGGGGTTACCAGCACTTCTCCGCCTGCCGCTTCAACGGCCCCGATCAGGTCCTGGTTCATGATGTCGTTGTCCCGCACGTACAGGTCGCCGAAAATGGCCACCAGGGGTTTCCGAACGGATGTGTCATATTCGATCGTGTCTATCAGCCGGACTCCTTCACTGATCGCACCATCGATGGATTTTCCGCCGGACAGGGCATCCAGCAGGATTCCATGGATCTTTTCGAATACCCGGTCTGTTTCTCCGGGAACCGCTTCATAGGGCCGGATCCGGCAGGCGGCCTTCCTGAACAGCCCTCCGAGCATATAAGCGAAATAGGCATAATAGGTGACTCCCACTGATATTTCCCTGTGGGTGAGCTCGCCGGAATAGACACCGGCTTTCTCCAGGCCGTTCCCGGAATTTTCCAGGATGCGCTTGATGTAATACGGGTACTGTCTCAGATTGCAGCTCATTCTTCCCTCCATCATCCAGAGGATCACCCCGGATGGATCCAGGTCATGCTTGTGGATATAATCCATGTAATCCTGCGCGATAATATTGATGGGAAGGCACTGGCCGGTATTGAAGGCCATGCTCCTTCTGATGCTCAGCTCACTGGTTTCAAGCAATCTGGCATCTATTCCCGCCCTTCGGAGGTTGGCCACGACAAGGGGGCTCACATACATGTCCCAGTTGGGCATCAGCAGGATCTTCCCATCCAGGCGGTTCTCTACCTTTGGCAGGAGGGGGCCCAGATCGGGTGCGGTAAAAGTCGATTGGTCGCGTGCGTGGTTCCTGAAAGCGCGCAGGGCAGCTTCGATCCTGGTTTCGTAGCCCACATTGGAATCGTGCTCATCAATCTGGATGATCAGGTAGGGTTTGGAAGACAATTCCATCAATTGCTTGAAGTACTCGATGATAAACGAATCGGGTGCACATTTGAAGGCTGTGATCAGGACCGGATACATATTCGCTGTCAGGGCAACCCACTCCGCAGCGCGAAGGATATCGGCGGCAAAGTGCCAGGGGATCTTGCCGAGCAGCTCCGCCAGTTCACTTTGATCCTTCCGAACCGGCAACATGTCCTGGTACCATGCCCTGACACCCATGTTGGTGAAAATATCCGGGATGCCTTTATTCAGTGTTTCGGACAGCACCACGTAGGGTCTTCCCAGCATCACCACGGAGACATTGTCTCCATCATCACGGCTGCTGTTGAAAAAACCGACCAGATCCCGGTTCCATTCCCGCACCTCCTCTTCGGCCGTTTTCATGGCCCGCATGATTTCGCCCCTCTTCAGATTTCTGATCCCGGTCTCTTCCAGGCTTTCAAGAAGGAGCCCCGCATTGTATTCCGCTTTTTTATTGAAATTGAGCATGGGGCTGATCAGTTTTTGCCTGATATGACTGCCCTCGGCATGTGCCAGGGATGCGCTGTACTGGGAATAGTAACAGAAATTCTCTTCCGACCCGGGCGACTTTACCCTGGATTCAAGGTAGACGGGCATGAAGATGTAATCGCACTGACCGGCCAGGCAGGCCACGTGGCCGTACATGGAGTCCACCGGGGCACAGAATTCAGCTCCCGCAATCTTCTTGCCGGTCTTCAGAGAGTCCCTGTATCCTTCACTGGTGTTGAACGGGATGCCTAATTCCCTGAAAAAGGCGGTCCAGTAAGGCAGGTCTTCCATCAGGTGCAGGGAGGCCGGCATCCCGATCAACGGAGCGTCTTTCCTCCATGGGGAGTGCCCGGGAGCTGTCTTCCGTAATTTTTTTCGCTCCTTCACCAGTTCAAACGCAGCTGTTCGCCTGCTGATGAACTTTTTCGTGTCGTAATCCCTCCCGCACAGGAACCCGTAAGCCACCTTCTCTCCGTTAATTTCAGCCACACTGATGGTGCAACGGTTCAGGCATATCTCACATGTCTCGGTGCGGATGGGAATGGACTTGCGGTAGACGTCAAGACCCCTGAAGCTGCTGGTCCCCCTTTGTTCTTCCATCAACACCAGGGCGGTTCCGTATGCTCCCGTGAGATGACACAGCGGAGAAACGAATATGGATTTTCCGAGACGCTGTTCAAAAGCTGCCACCAGTGCCCGGTTCTTTGCGGTGGCTCCCTGGAAACAAAGATGGTCACCGATATGTGCCTCGCTGGCAACCTTTTTCAAATAGTTTTCACGCACCGAATGGATCACGGTGGCAAGGACCTCCTCCACGGCATAACCCTGGCTGAGCAGCTGGTTGATATCCCTTTCCATGAAAACCGTGCACCGGTCGCTTGCCAGCGGGGCAGGCCGGTCCATGGCGAGCCGTTCGTAATCTTGCAGTTCGACCCCCAGTCTGGATGCCAGCTCCTCGATAAAACTCCCCGTGCCTGCCGCACACACAGTATTCATGTGGGAAAAGGTAACCACGCCGTCTTTCATCTGGGTGAACTTGGCATCCTGTCCCCCGATCTCGATGATGGTATCCGTTTCGGGATCCAGTTCATACGCCGCACGCGCATGTGCCGTGATCTCATCCAGCACCAGGTCTGCCCGCAGAATGGTACCGATGAATTTCCTCCCGGAACCTGTCGTGCCGCAGCCCAGGATCCTGTAACTGTTCCCGGAAACGGAAGCTTCATGGTCAATGGCTTCCAGGATCGACTGTACCGCCTTCAGCGGCTGTCCGGAGGTATAGGTGTAATATCCCGAAAACGGCGCCCCGTCCGCACCGGTCACCACCGCCTTGGTGCTGGTTGAACCCACATCAATGCCCAGGAATACATCTATCTTACCGGGTGTCGTATGTTTGAAGCGGTCCAGCCGGACCGTCTCCACATGACCGGTCATCACCGGGCGGAATGTGGATTCATCCCCTCCATCAGGGTTCAGCGAACCGGACGGATCCTTGCCCACAGGTTCGCAACTGCTGCCCGGTTCACGATTGCGCAGCGGTTCATAGTAATAATGGAGGGTTCCTTTTTCCCTCACGATCTCATTCGGTTTGATCATCACATCCGCGGGCTCCTCCCGCGCTCGCCCCTGCAGCTCCCTTAACAGAAGGCCGGCGGCACCCATGGCGGGAAAAAGATGCGAGTTGGGATGAACCTCAATTTCCTTTCCAACAATGCGTTGCAGGTGTTTTACAACGGAACGGTTCCTGGACACTCCCCCGGTCATCATGATGGGCGTTTCGGGGACAGACCTGCTGAACAGGGTATCTGAGATATTATCAGCCAATCCCTTACAGAGACTGTCACAGATGGCTTCCAGTCCGTACCCCTTCTGCTGGGCATGGATCAGGTCCGTCTTGGCGAATACGGCACACCTGGCTGCAATATCGGGGACCGGGGAGCGGTTCTGAAAGGCCATCTCAGAGATTTGTGAGGCATTGTTCAGCCTGAGTCTCGCAGCCTGCTGATCCAGAAAACTGCCCGTGCCGGCCGCACAGGAAGAACTGTGACTGGTCTTCAGATAATTCCCGTTCTTATCAAGTTCGATCAGAAAAAAACGTTCAGCCCCCACGTGGAGGATGGAGCGGATCCCTGATCCAGGGCGGGAGACCGCATGTATGAGGGAGACCTGCGTGTCAAAACAGCGGACCTCACCGGTGAACCTCGTTTTACTCCCCGGTGCGGCGATCCCCTTCAGTCCCGGGGTAAGGAATTCCCCTGCCATGGCTTCCACTGTGTCCCTGACATTGCCTGAATGCAAAGCATACGCATGTTTCAGCAGTTTCCCCGTCATATCCAGTGATACGAAGCAGACGGAGACCGAACCCACATCGATCCCGGTGACAAATTCCTTCATGGTCTTTTGCGTCGGTTGCATGGCGGAAGGTACTCATACATATTAAGCCGACAGGTGCAAACCACAAAAAAAATATGCACCGGGATTGAATATTTAGAAATTATCTTTATTTTAGACACCTTAAACCGAGACAATGCATTCGATCAACGTTAACAATTGCTGGTGCTGGCGATGGTGGCATACCCATCAGGATGCTTCGTGTGCAATGGTTAACCGGTGATGATTTGAATTGATAAAAGACCGCACGGGGCATGTTGAAAAACTTGCCCCGTTTTTTTTGATATTGTTTAATCCCAAAAATCCAGAACATGAAAAGCAACAGAAAGATCTTACTCGAGGAGCACGAGATGCCAAGACAATGGTATAATCTCGCGGCTGACCTGCCCGGAACACTGAATCCGCCACTGGGACCCGACGGCCAGCCGATCGGTCCCGAGGCACTGGCCCCCGTGTTTCCCATGAACCTGATCGAGCAGGAGGTGAGCACCGAGCGATGGATCGACATCCCGGAAAAAGTGCTTGAGATGCTCTGGTTGTGGCGGCCTTCCCCCCTGGTCAGGGCCTATGCCCTTGAAAAAGCACTGGGAACCCCCGCAAGGATCTATTACAAGAATGAAGGGCTCTCACCCGCAGGAAGCCACAAACCCAATACCGCCGTGGCGCAGGCCTACTACAACAAAGAGTTCGGGATCAAACGACTGACCACAGAAACAGGAGCTGGGCAGTGGGGGAGTGCCCTTGCGTTTGCCTGTTCCCTGCTGGGACTGGAATGCAAGGTATTCATGGTCCGCGTCAGCTTTGACCAGAAGCCTTTCCGGAAAATGCTGATGCAGGCCTGGGGGGGCGACTGCGTAGCCAGTCCCAGCGAGGAGACCCAGGCGGGAAGGGATGTACTGGCCCAGTATCCCGATACCCCCGGCAGCCTGGGCATTGCCATCAGTGAGGCGGTGGAAGCGGCGGTGACGGACAAAACGGGCCAGACCCGTTATTCCCTGGGAAGCGTGCTGAACCATGTGATGCTTCACCAGACCATCATCGGACTGGAGGCAAAGAAGCAGCTGGAGAAGATCAACGAAAAGCTGCCCGATGTGGTGATCGGATGTGCCGGAGGAGGAAGCAACTTTGCCGGATTGAGCTTTCCCTTCATGCTGGACAAGATCAATGGGGCAGAGATTGAGATTATCCCGGTCGAACCGGCAAGCTGTCCAACCCTCACCAGGGCACCTTATGCTTATGACCATGGCGATCTGGCCAGGCTGACACCGCTGCTGGCCATGTATTCACTGGGACACGGATTCATTCCTCCGCCCATCCATGCAGGGGGGCTCAGGTATCATGGTATGTCTCCTCTGGTGAGCCATGCGGTGAACCACGGACTCGCCACCCCTCTTGCCCTCCACCAGCTCGAATGTTATGAGGCAGGAGTATTGTTTTCACGGACCGAAGGCATCATCCCGGCTCCGGAGACGAACCATGCGATCGCCTCTGCCATCAGGGAAGCGAAAAAGGCAAGGGAAGAAGGGAAGGAAAAGGTGATTTTGTTCAACTTCAGCGGACACGGCCTGATGGACCTGACGGGATATGATAAATTCCTGCACGGACAGCTGCAGGATTATTCCCTGAGTGATGAGGAGTATGAGAAATTCACCGCCGTTCTGAAAACTTATCCCGTTCCGGTCAGCTGAGATCAGACCTCGAGCAACCGGGCCGAGAGCTTTACCTCTGCAGCTGCGACCAGGCGGGAAACGGGACATTTTTCCTTGGCCGTAGCTGCAAGTTCATCGAACCTTTCCGGGGTGATCCCTTTGCAGCGCACCCTGGAATCCAGTTCGATGGTGGAGATCACCGGTCCGGTTTCATCTTTTCCAAGGTGTACCCTGGCGGTTGTTTCAACGCTCTCAGGGACAAAGTCATCCTCGCTTAAAAGAGCGGACAGGAACATGGAAAAACACCCTGAAAGCGCTGCACCGATCAGCTCCTCTGGATTTGTCCCATCTCCCTCCTCGAACCGGGAGCGGTAGGTATAGGGTCCCGAGTAGTTGCTGAAATTCATGGTACCTTTCCCGTCTTTCAGGGTACCTGTCCATTTTGCGTGTGCTGATCTGACTGCCATATCTTCTGGTTTTTATTTGGTGACCGATTATTTGATCTAACTGGATAACCCGTTAGATGCTGTTTTGTTCGGAATCCGGGATGTCTGACATACTGCAATGCTTGACTTTTATCTGTCCATGATGTACTTTTAAGGTAATTCCCAATCCACCACCGCCATGAAACAATATTTTTATCTTTCCGCCACCCCCGAATCACTGATTGCCTCGCACCTGGCACCGGAAGATTTCGGGAACTACCTTGCCGTTGGAACACGTAAGAGGATCCGGGGACAGGCCATCTATTTTGAGGTGGACCCCCAGAAAATGGATAACCTGCCCTGGGAGCATATCGAAAAGAAACTCGTCCCCTACGAGAACGGGGAGCCTAAACGTTCGGTTTACCTCTCCATTTACAGGTCTATGGAAAACACTCCGCTTGAGGCACTGAAAAGCCTCTATCTCGTCACCGACGACGGAAAGGTACTCGAACTGGCCCACCGCACTTACAAACCGGAGGATAGAGAACTGATCCATCTGTACCAGCAATTCATTCCCATCGCCACGAGGGTGGCGAGCAAGCTTTCCCCTCCCGAGTTCATTAATTTTTTGACCGATCCCTCCAAACCGGTGTATGCACCCAGGATTTTCATGGCCGAGCTCAGACTGGGAAAACTCGCCCTGCATCCGGATGCGCCCATCCACGATCTTCCTTATCCCAACCCGGATCACCTGAGGGACTGCCTGTCAAGGCTGATATCTTCTTCGGAACGCCTCACCAAGACAGTGATCCGCCAGGTGAAGACAGAACTGTCCTACCGCACGGTCAAGGACGGATTTTTCGTGGGGGATCAGGAAAGTTTCCTTTACTATCCTTTCCCCGATGTGGAAGAACTGGAGGGAAAATATTACAGGTGGTGGCGGTCCGCCCTGACCCACTGCTTCTGAAACGCTTCCGTGGGTAAAACTTTACTGACATGAAAAGAAACGCCCTGATCTCGCTGATCCTGGTCAGCGCAACACTTTCCCTGACCGCAAAGGATTCCCTGACCGCGAAGGATTCCCTGACCGCGCAAGATCCCCCGCCCGTGATCGGACTCTGCATCGAGGCTCCTGGTTCGCGGGACCTTGATCAGTTTCTGTCCTTCATGGAAAAAGACCTGGCACCGGGCGGGATCAATACGCTGGTCCTCACGGTAGACTACGGCTACGAGTACACCTGCCATCCGGAGCTGAGAAGCGAAGGGGCGCTTACCCGGGAGCAGGTGAAACAGCTTGTCAGCACGGCAAGGGAGAATCACATCAGGCTCATTCCCCATATCAACCTGCTTGGGCACCAGTCCTGGGCCGGCACCCTGAATAAATTGCTGGAGGTATATCCTGAATTCGATGAAAATCCGTCCGTGGAAATGCCGGAAAAGTATGAATGGCCCAACAGCGACGGATTGTACTGCAAAAGCTACTGTCCGCTTCACCCCGGCGTGCACCGGGTGGTTTTCGCCCTGGTGGATGAGATCATGGAGGTTTTTGAAGCGGATGCCTTTCACGCGGGGATGGACGAAGTCTTTTATATCGGGGAGGAGGAGTGTCCGCGCTGCGGAGGGAAGGACAGATCGGTTCTGTTCGCGGGTGAGGTGAACCGGATCCGTGATCACCTGGCTGCAGATGGGAGGGAGCTGTGGATCTGGGGCGACCGCCTGCTGGACGGCCGGACAACGGGCCTGGGAATGTGGGAAGCCAGTGAAAATGATACGCACAGGGCCATTGACATGATCTCCAGGGATGTGGTGATCTGCGACTGGCATTACGAAAGGGCCGAGCCCACCACTGCTTTGTTTGCCCTGAAAGGCTTCCGGGTCATTACCTGTCCCCACAACCGCCCGGAGGTAACCGCTGCCCAGATGGAAATGATGGAGGCCTTTCGATCCGGCAGCAATCATATATTGAAGGACCGGTTCTATGGTTTTATGCAGACCGTCTGGAGCCCCGCCGGGAGATTCCTGAACCTCTATTACGGGAATCAGGAAAATGCCGAGCGTACGGGACCGGCGGAGAGTTTCAGGGAGATGATCAGGTATTACGGCAGGGGAAAATAACAGGCCGGCACACAGCCCATTCCCATGACCTCCACCCGCCTGAAATCCATCGATATCCTCAGGGCACTGACCATGCTCCTGATGATCTTCGTCAATGACCTGTGGACCCTCACCGGGATCCCTGATTGGCTGGGACATAAAGCCGCCCATGAGGATGGGATGGGACTGGCCGATGTGGTCTTTCCGGCGTTTCTGTTTATCGTGGGACTGTCCATCCCTTTCGCCATCAGTGCAAGGCAGCAAAGGAGCAATTCGAAACTATCGGTCCTCAGGCACATCATCGAACGAACCGGGGCGCTTCTCGTCATGGGAATTTTTATGGTAAACCTGGAGAATATTCAGGCATCCGGACAGCTGCTGAGCAGATACTGGTGGCAGGTCCTGATGACCCTCGCTTTCTTTCTCATCTGGAATGACTACAAAGGAAGGGTCTTCGGAAAAGTGCCACCCATTGTCCTGAAGCTTTCCGGTGTGGTCATCCTGGGTTTTCTGGCGGCTACTTATTCGGGGAACGGAGAGAACGGGTACACCTGGATGCGTGTCCACTGGTGGGGGATCCTGGGACTCATCGGCTGGGGTTATCTGCTGAGCGCCCTGTTTTATCTCGTTGCGGGGAACCGGCCCGTCTGGACCGCGCTGTTCTGCCTGTTTCTGTATTTGCTGAATGTGAATGAATTCACCACTCCTTTTGATTTCAGGATCAGGATCGTGGTGAGCGCATCCAACTATGCCAGCGTAGCTGCCGGAATGCTTGTATCGGTATTGCTGATCAGGTTCAGGGAGAAGGGGAAAATGGCCTTTCTGCTCCCGGTCCTGGCGGGTATGGCATTGGTTCTGCTGCTTTTCGGATTCCTCACAAGACCCGTATGGGGAATCTCCAAAATCCTGGCCACTCCATCATGGACGGCGATCTGCGCGGCAATCACCATCCTTTCCTTCGGTGTACTGCATATTGTGGCGGACCGGCTTGAGATGACCCGTTGGGCCGGGGTGATCGCCCCTGCCGGGTACAGTACGCTGACTTGCTATCTGGTCCCTTATTTTATCTATGCCTTCGGGGCGCTTTCAGGGCTGAACCTTCCTGAAATCCTCAATACGGGGATCATCGGGATTTTTAAATCCATCATTTTTTCAATCCTGGTCATTCAGTTGACGGGATTGCTGGGCAGGTTGAAGATCAGACTGAGAATTTGAGTCGCGTATTTTGTTTAATTTCGCATACAACAGTATTTCTATCTAACCGCTGCTCCATGCCATTATCGCTTCGTCCTGAAATGAGACCGGAACCGGGAATGCGATTGATCAGCATTGACGAGGTCATCGCCCTCGGAGAGAGGATCCCCGGGGAAAAACCTGCGCTTGAACACTATTTCTCTCCAACCCGGAGAGAGACATTTATCGGGGAATACCTGCATTATCTGAACACCTGGTTGCTGGAGGCCAGGCACGGCAACCTGGACAGTGACCTGTACCTGGTCTTTTTGCTTTCCTTTCAGTTCACCGCACCGCTGCTGGAGATCCCGACCGAGAAGGAACTGGGGATATTCTGCCGGATCCTGGAAAAGAATTACGGGGTGGAAGAGCCGGACCTGAACCTCCATTTTAATCTGGAGAATCAGGATGAAGGGATGGTGGGCGAGGAAGAAGCCCTTGAAACCTACAGGGAAGAGCTTAAGGAAACCTACCATGGGTCCAGGGAGGTAAAGGATTCTGTGCAGAAAAGGCTGAAAAGGGACGCCATTGAAGCCATCATGCGCTGGCAGAAGGAGCAGTCCCTGCCCGAACTGGCTGCAGCATTTGGTCGCAGCGTCGTCATCCCTTCCTTTTTCTCTTTTCTGGATAAGAAACTGGTCGGTTTTTACAAGCGTTCGACCGGAGGGATCACCTACATGGTGAGCATACCTGAAGAGTTAGTCTAGGTAAATATTAATAATATATTTATAATAAGAGACATATGAAAATTTTAAAAATATTTGCACCTTTCATATTCGGCATGATGCAGATGACAGCCTACGCACAGTTCACCGGACCCCGGACCGGATTTTTCCATACCCTGACCGATGTGGGATCACCGCTGATTCCCGGCAGCGCAACATTCAGGGAACCGGACCAGCATTACCTGCTGGAGGGATCCGGCAGCAACATCTGGTTCGGCGAGGATCACTTCACGTTTCTCTGGAAGGAGATGGAAGGAGATTTTATGATCCAGGCCCGGGTCGGATTCCCGGCAAAGGGGGTTGATCCGCACCGGAAGACCGGACTGATGATACGGAGCGGACTGGAGAAGGATGCACCTCATGTGAGCTGTGTTATTCACGGGGACGGCCTCACATCCTTGCAGTACCGGCATATGAAGGGAGCCGATATGGAGGAGAAACGAATTGATCTGACCGGTCCGGATATGATCCAGATTGAGAAAAAGGGGAGCCGTTTTACCATGTCCGCGGCACATTTCGGTGAAACCTTCAACCGGGAAAGCATAGAAATAGAGTTGAACGGACAGTTACAGGCCGGGCTTTTTATCTGCGCACACAATGACACGGTGACCGAACAGGCGCTGTTCAGCAACGTCAGGGTGTTCGGAACGGCTCCCGGTGACCTGGTACAATATGAAACCTACCTTGGAAGCCTCCTCGAAGTGCTGGATGTGGAAACCGGTGAGCGAAGGATCCTGGACGGAGCCGATGGATCCTGGCAGGCACCGAACTGGACCCCTGACGGAAAGTACCTTATTTACAATGCAGATGGTCTCCTTTACAGGTATGATCTTCGCCTGGGTGAATCCCATGTCCTGCCCACCGGGTTTGCCGTCAGCAACAACAACGATCATGTTCTCTCCTTCGACGGGAAGTGGATCGGAATCAGTCACCATGCGGAGGAAGACGGGGGACAATCGGTCATCTACACGCTGCCGGCCGGAGGCGGGATCCCCCGGAGGGTCACCCCGGAAAGCCCTTCATACCTCCATGGCTGGTCGCCCGATGGAAGGTACCTGGTGTATACCGGGGGAAGGGACGGAAATTATGACATCTACAAAATTCCGGCCGGAGGTGGCGGGGAGACCAGGCTCACCGATGCCCCGGAACTGGATGACGGCCCTGAGTACAGTCCCGACGGTAAATACATCTATTTCAATTCGGCCAGGACGGGGACCATGCAAATCTGGCGGATGGACCCCGACGGAGGGAACCAGACCCAGCTTACCTTTGATGCATACAACGACTGGTTCCCGCATGTCTCCCCGGACAACCGGTGGATCATCTTTCTTTCCTTTCCGGAAGAGGTCCCGGCTGATGCACATCCTTTTTATGAACGGGTGTACCTGCGGATCATGGCGGTGGATGACCTGGAAAAGGCTGTTGCTAGTGCAGAACAGGCTGTGAAAACGTATCCTGAACCCCGCGTGATCGGGTATGTTTACGGGGGACAGGGAACCATCAACGTGCCCGGCTGGTCGCCCGACAGCAGGAAAGTGGCATTCGTCAGCAACGGGATTTTTAATCCTTAAGGATCCCGTTAATCCCGGTAGAATCTTGATCTGTGCTCCTCCGCCATCTGGATAAGTTCCCGGGCTACCTCTAGGTGTTGGACCAGGACGTTGGTGGTTTCAAGGGGGTCATTCGCCATATCGAACAGGGCGGTATCGATGCTTTCCTGTACATAGGTGCCGGGAATCCCGTCCCTGCCTGCTTCCATCAGGGTGCGGTATGGATGGGGCAGATGGAGTTTCCACCTTCCGTTCCCGCTCAGAATCCCTTCGAAACTGCGGTTGTTTGAGAACGCATAGTACGGATGTGGATTTTCAGCTGCCTCCAGACCACGCACCAGTTCCCATATGTTCATTCCATCGATCTCGTTCACGGGAAGAGGAACATTTGTAAGGTGACACAGGGTGGGGAGGAGGTCAATGGAACAGAATGTCCGGTCCGAAGTGGTTCCCGCATCGATCTGCGGCGGATACTTGACGATACAGGCAGAGCGCACTCCACCATCAAAAGTGGTTCCTTTCGCTTCCCTGAAAGGGGTGAAACCAGCATGGTTCCCGTAAGAGATCCAGGGACCATTGTCGGAAGTCAGGATGAAGAATGTGCTACGGTCAATTCCACATTCTTTTAATGCTTTGTTAATCTGACCAATACTCCAGTCTATTTCAAGTATTACATCCCAGTAAAGCCCCTTTCCGGACCTTCCTTCAAAATCATTACTGCAGAACAGGGGCACATGCGGCATGCTGTGAGCCACATATAGCAGGAAGGCACTGTCCCGGTGTTTGTAGATAAAATCCACCGCATGCTCCGTGTACCAGCGGGTCAGGGACTTCTGGTCTTCGGGGGTCACTTCCTCGATGGTGACCTCCCCGTTCTCCCAGTAGCGAAGTGGCCACTGTCCCCAGTATTCCGGGTTTTCCGGGTGGTGACTCCACATATCGTTGGAGTACATCAATCCGCAGGTTTCCCCGAAACCACGGGCATGGCTCCTGGTTTCAGGCCGGTCACCGCAGTGCCACTTCCCGAAAGCGGCGGTGGCGTATCCAGCCGAACGGAACACTTCACCCATGGTGGCAAACGCGGTATCGAGTCCCCATGCATCGGGACCATGTGCCCCGAACACTTTTGTCCTCCCCGGATAGCAGCCGGAGAGCAGGGCGGACCTGGAAGCGGAACAGACCGCCTGGGGAACATAGAAATTGTGATAAACACACCCTTCAGCAGCCAGGCGGGAGACTTCCGGAGTTTCCATGTACACCTCTCCGAAAGGCTCGAAGTCGGCCCATCCCGAATCGTCCAGGAAGACAATGACGATGTTGGGTTTTCTGGCCTCATCCCGCCGGCTGCAGAAAATAATACCGGGTATCAGAAGTCCTGAAATAATGATCAATGATCTGGAAATTTTCATCAGAGATAACTGTTTGGTAACGAATGTCATTGTTCGTGATTTCACGGGAAACGATCCGGATCCCCACGGAAATCTAAGAGCAGGGAGACGGACAGTTGTCCGTTGTCGACCCGGCGCCCCAGAAACTGGTAATTTCGCGACTGGGGACCCAGTTGCTCCGGTCCCTTGAATTTCGTTCCGATGGCGGGGATGCCCCGCATGAATGAGAGCTCCCCGGGAGGATGCTGCACCCTGGTGTGCGCCGGATCGGGAGCCTCATCCGGGCTGAACAGGCGCAGGAAAAGATCCGGGGTCCGGCTGTAGACTATGAAACCGGGAGCATCCCTGTTTGTGATCCGGGCCCAGTAAAGGTTTGAATAATACCCTTTGAATTCGGGATATTCAAAACCCGAATGACCGGTGATGCTGTTGTTATACTCCTTTTCCCAGATGTTGAAGTTCACCCCCCTCATGCGGTTTTTCCAAATCCGGTAAGGCCCGTTGCCCAGGTACCTGACCGCCTGCACTTGCTCCTCCGGATAAAGGAATGACGCTCCTGTATACGGGATGCTGCCTGCATCAGGCTGGTATTGAAGGTTCATCTCCACCAGTCCACCGCGGCGCACGACCCATTCCAGGGTGTTCCCCTGGGCGTAGCGTATCACCACGCAGTGGGAACCGTTCCTGGGAAAATGACGAATGGTTTCTGACTGCGTAGATTCATCACGGAAAACCGGTCCCCCGGAGAGCGGGATCACCTCTCCATCCGAGGTGACCCGGATCAGACTGCCGTCGATTTTTCCGATCGTGATTTCCACCCCGTTGCTTTCCATGATGATGCTTTGATCTGTTTCCGAAACAGACACCGGATCCCCTTCTTTTTCAGCCTCTTCCGAAGTCAGCCGGTCCGTTACCGCGGCAGCCTCCTGCACCGGCCAGCTCCAGCGGTGGATCAAGCGGCCATAGGGGTCATGGGCTTCCAGCTCGAGCACCCCGGCATCCAGCCACCCATCCGGCAGGGGAACCTTCAGCCACCCGTTCTGACCGGGTTCCAGGGGATCCACCCCGGGCGATCCCTGTGCAATTAACCTGCCATATTCCGCCGGGTCCGGTTCCCTGCTTCCGGGACTTCCGGGTCCGGGTAAATGGATCCACCTGTAGGAAAAACTGCACCGGTCCAGGGCGGTATAGTGAAACCGGTTCTGGATGCGGAAGATCCCGTTGAACCCGGGCGTGATGTAGCGTTTTTCGATGTGAACGGGCGACCACAGCTCGCGGATGGCATAGAAACTGCCCTCTTTCTCGTGGAATGGCCCCAGGATCCCGTCCGGAGCATGGTTCCCGTCGCTGTCCAGCTGCCCGGTGTCGGTTCGTTTGACCGCCTCATCCGCAAACACCCAGAGAAATCCACCCGCACAGAGCGGATGGTCCCACATGCGAAGCCAGAAATCCTCCAGGCCCGCCCCGTGTCCCCCGTCATACAATCCATGAAGCAGCTCCGTGGGGATGAAGATGTGGCGGGGAGCGAAATGGTCCAGGGAGAGGTAATCATAGTCCACGTAATGGGCGGCGTTGATCCTGCCGAAAGCTGCCCAGGGGTGGATCACCTCCCTCTGCTGGATATCAAGCTGCCCGAAATCTTTGTCATATGCCGTATTCCAGCCCCCCTCATTCCCGTTGTCCCACAACACCACACAGGGGTGGTTCACGTCCCTGGCGATCATTTCCTCCAGCAGCTTCCGTCCGATCACGGAATCATAGGGAGGACGCTGCCAGCCGGCCAGTTCATCCAGGACGAACAAACCCAGTGAATCGCAGACATCCAGGAAATGGGCATCAGGCGGGTAGTGGGACATGCGCACCGCATTCATGTTCATGTCCTTGATCAGGTTCACCGCCTCGATGCTGAGAGCTTTGCCGGAAGTGCGGCCGTGCAGGGGATGGAATGAATGCCGGTTCACCCCTTTGAATTTGATCCGGACCCCGTTCACATAGACTCCGTCCTGCTCCCTGACCTCCACGGTCCGGAATCCGATCTTCTGCGGGTATTCGTGGATCACCTTTCCCTTGCTGTCCAGCAACCTGAAAAGTGCCGTATAGAGATTGGGAAACTCGGGCGACCAGGCAAGGGGGCCTTCCACCTGTCCGGTCAGAACCAATTCATCCGTACTGCCGGCCAGGGATGTCATGAAACGGCCGATCTCCGTTCCTTCCGCATCTAAAATCTCCACACTGACACCCGCACTTTCCTTTCCCGCATTGAGCAGGACCTCCGAACGGAACGAACCATCCGCCCCGGCATCCACGGCTACCCGGCTGATATGTTCCGCTGGTTTGATCTCCAGGTAAACCGGACGGAAGATTCCCCCGAATACCCAGTAGTCCGCCTTTCTTTCCGCCTGGTTCACAGAGCTGTTATCCGAATGTTTCTTCACAAACACCTCCAGGAGATTCTCTTTTCCGTACCTGATCAGACGGGTAATATCAAAGCTGAAGCGGTAAAATGCTCCCTGGTGCACATCCCCGGCCTCCCGGCCGTTCAGTACCACCCTGCAGTCTGTCATCACCCCTTCAAACACCAGCTCCACATGCCTGCCTTTCCAGTCTTCCCCGGCAGTGAACCGGTACCTGTAATGGCCCTCTTCGTTCAGCCGCTCTTCCAGGGGCTCGTGGCCGTAACTGTACTCCCCGAATCCCTGCTGTTCCCAGCAGGAGGGCACTTTGATCGTGGTCCAGTGTCCGCTGTTCATTCCCGCCGAGCAACGGAATTCCCATTCCACGGCATCATCGAATCCTTTTCCTGACAGGTGAACGGTCAGGGTTCGCTGCGCCGCCAGGCCTGTGCAGATGAGCAGAGCGGCAGCTGTTAGGAGATATCTGGTCATTGGTCTGATTTGTGCCTGAATTTAGTATTTTTGATCATAATGCAGAAACAATTGTTATCCGGATACGGAGCGCCCGGCAGGTCGATACTGGATTCCTTATCGTTCACTGTACTCGAACATCAGCAACCTGTTCATGGCAGGCAGGTGTTTCAGTTGCAGTCACGCGGGACTGGGCGGACCCAGGGTAATGCGCACGACCGGACAGATGGGGGCTGCCGTGGGCTATGCAGCTTCCCTCTGCATATCACTGGATTGTTCACCCAGGTCACTGTACGAAGATCACCTTGAATCCCTGATGCAGCTGATCCTGCATTCCAATGAATGGAGTCCCCGGTAAGAAAACATGCAAATTGCAGGGTGAACTTGGGATGGATTCAGACAAAATCGTTAAATTATCCTCATAAATGGTCACACCTCCATAAAAAGATTGAGCCATGCAGGTACTGGTAACACTTGCCACATACAGGAAGTCAAGGACCGCCTATGCTTTAAAGGAAATTCTTGAGAATGAAAATATTGATTGCTTTTTCAACATTACCCATGACGCGGAACAACACGTGGACCAGTTCAGGGTTCAGGTCAGGGGAGAAGATGTGGAGAAAGCCGTGAAGGTATTGATGGGAATCAGGGAAAGATACGGCAGGGACATTGAAGAAATAGAACCCGTGTCGGACAGCCGCAGAATCATGGTCCCCACTGATTTCTCTGCCGTTTCGGAAAACGCATGCCGTTACACGATCCATCTGTCCGAAAAGATCGGGGCCGAGATCAAGGTGCTCCATGTTTTTGAGAATCCGGTCAATGATGAGCATATCAAAAAGCAGATGGCAACCTTTGAGGAGTATGTAACCGAGACCATTGGATATGCGGAGGACAGGTCAAAAACAGCCATGCTGGAATTTATCGGGAAACTGAAGCAATACATGGGCAACCGGCAGATAGGCAACGTACGGATCCATTCTTCCATCACCATGGGAAGTCTGGTCCCCACGATCAGGGAGGCCGGTGAAATATACAAACCCAACCTGATCGTATTCGGCATCCCGGGGACGGAAGAAAACTCCAGGCAGGTATTTTCGGGGCTGGCGGATGAATTCATCAGGAGCCTGGAGGTGCCGCTTTTTGCGATCCCCGCACAATATTCCCCGGGAGCCTTCACAAAAGTGAACATTCTTTATGCCACGGACTTCAACGAGAATGACCATACCTCTCTGAACCGGCTCCTGGATATCATGGAACCTTTTGACAAACGCATCACCTGCATTCACATTGATACGGAACACAATCCGTCCAAAAAAGAGCGGATGGATGAGCTGAATGGTTTCCTGAAAGAGCACTACCCGTCCCATGAAATTCAATGCCGGCTGATCGAACAGGAAGACTACATCAAAGGCATCAGGAAATTTGCTGACACGAACCGGATGGATCTCCTGTCACTCACGACGCGGAAGCGGGGGATATTTGAGAAGCTATTCAGGCCCAATCTGGTAAAGCAGGTCCTGCAGGAGGCAAATCTGCCTGTTCTGATCTTCCCGTCCTAGATCACCCACTGATCCACATTGAGCAGGTCGAAGAAGAGGAAACCCTGGATCACGAACCTCACCAGCCGTGCCAGCGCATACAGCAGGAAGTTTCCGAACGGAAACCTGAGCAGGCTCACTGCGATCACCACCAGGGAAAAGGGGGTGAAAGGGAAGAGGGCGGCAATGATGATAAAGGCACCTCCCCACTTCTGGACAAAATCGATATACCCGGCCATCTGTCTTTCCGTATAGGCCTTTACCTTCGGCCGCAGAGCGATCCAGCTTCCGATCCCGTAGGAGATCACTCCGCCTGTGTAGGAAAGGATCCCCAGGAGGGCCAGGTAAATCAGCGGGGCCTGGAATTTCTGGGTCCAGACCACGAACAGGTCCACGGGGACCAGCCCCAGGAACGATTCCGAAATAAAAAAGAGAAGGATGACGAAGCTGTCGGACAGATGGTCGATCACCCCCCTGAAAAATGCATTGAAATCGACCAGGTACCTTCCGATCAGGAAAACAATGAGTACCAGCAATATGTAGATCAGGATGATCCAGAGGACACTCCTGCCCACGTACCGGAAGAATCCTTTTTGCTTCATCCGGTCGTACCATTCCCTGATCCTGGAAAAAGTCTCTGACATCCTGACGATTAAAGGTTGAAAAAGTTATTTCTCTCCGGCGATCTCATACGCCATGAGCGCATCCCCGTGCCTGAGGTACAGGGATCCCCCGTGGATCACAGGATGGGAAAAGTGCTGTCCGGTGCCCGCAGTAACCCTGAAAGAACTGATCTCTGTCATGTGTCCATCCTCGTACCCGATCAGCCTGAGTTCCCCCCGGTAGTTGTAGTAGTAGAGCATTTCGTCCGCGGCGATGACCGCACCGCTTCCGGTCTTCAGCGAATCCACGGCCTGACCGGAAACCATGTCCAGGGACATGAGATTCTTTTTCAGGGTGGTCCCGCCATACAGGACTCCGTCAATGATCACGATCCCTCCCATGTAACCGTCGAAATCCGGGTTGCGCCATACTTCCGTAATTTCGGTTCCATCGTCAGAGAGGTCCAGCCTCACCCCGCAGTTGCCGTCCCCGGCCTGGTAATAGATGCTTCCATTCTCGAAAAGCACCGTATTGGCATGGGTATCCCCGTAGCCGGGTTTCCTCTGGTCAGGGGGATAGCTCTCCTGTTCTTGGGAGAAGAGCAGCTCCCCGGTCTCCACGTCAAATCCCATGAGGTGGTAGGCGGAAAAGGTGACAAACAGGGTCCTCCCCGGCAGTTTGATCAGTTTGGGCTGGTTGTAGCCGGATCGCTCCCCGAATCCGGAATTGCTCCAGATAAGCGCTCCCGTGAACCGGTCCAGCGCCACCACATTGAGTGTGTCGCCTCCGGGTGTCCAGAAGACCATTTCCTCATGGACCACCGGTGCCTCTGAATGTCCGTGGAGCGGGGCGATTCCCCCGAAATCTTCCTTAAAATCCTTGGACCACAAGATGTTACCTGTTTCTTTTTCAAGACAGTACAGGTTCCCCTGACCCGTACCTGCGTAGATCAGTTCCCCTGTCACGGTAGGGGCGGAGCGTGATCCGGGGTAGCCGGTCATCCACTCATCTCCGAGGGTGGTTTGCCAGATGAAATTTCCGTCCGTGTCCAGGCAGTGAAGAACCGCCATGCTGTCAGTTTCGCCGGTGACATAGATCCGTTCTCCTGCGATGACCGGGGAGCCGAATCCGTTCCCGATTCCATCCTTCATCCAGACCTGCCGGGGTCCTTCTTCCGGCCATTGCTTCAGCAGACCGGTTTCTTCATAGATCCCCGACCTGTCCGGACCGCGCCACTGGTAAATGATCTGCTCATTCGGATTGCAGGACAGTACAATTACCGGAAGAATCGGAAACAGAAGTGAGGCTATTCTTTTCATCATCGTTCAAAGCCGTGAATATAGTGTAAATTATTGTTTATTTTTATCATTCAAATCACGTAACCATGATGAAACAGAGAATAAGTCTGACAGCGATCGCTGTCTTTTTCATTTTTTCGGGCTGCCAGCGGCCCGGACCGGTCACCGTGGCCGATATCTTCGGTGACAACATGGTCCTTCAGGCAGAATCTCAGGTGAATATCTGGGGGACGGGCAATCCCGGAAGCAGGGTGGAGGTGCTGTTCCGCGACCAGGCAAAAAGAGTGCGCGTCGGCAGCGACAGCACCTGGAAGGCGGTGCTGGATCCTCTGGAATACGGGGGACCCGACAGCCTGGTGATCGTTTCCGGACCGCACCGGATTGCCTTTCAGAATGTACTGGTGGGGGAGGTCTGGGTCTGTTCGGGACAGTCCAACATGGAAATGCCGTTGACCAGCGGCTGGGCCAGGCTGAACAACGCCCAGGAGGAAGTCCGCAACGCCGGGTATCCTGAAATCCGTTTGTTCACTGTTGCACGGAACGTCTCCTTCCAGCCGGTGGACACCATTGCCACCGGAGGATGGGAAGAATGCAGTCCGGAGACAGTCCCCGGTTTCTCTGCAACCGCATATTTTTTCGGGCGCGAGATCCACCGGGAGCTCGGTGTGCCCGTGGGACTGATCCATTCTTCATGGGGGGGGACCGTGGCAGAGGCGTGGACCAGCGGGAACACCCTGCAGGATTTTAATGATTTTGCCGCCCAGGCGGCGCTTATTGCTGCAAAGGCCATTCGCAAAGACAGCCTGCAGTCTGATTACATGAAGGATATCAGGAAAATGGAACAGGAGATCGCAGAATTGGATGAGGGCATCCAGGAAGGGGATACCGTCTTTGCCGGAAAGAAGGTGGACACCTCCGGCTGGCTGACCCTTGACCTTCCAAGGATGTGGGAAGAGACGGAACTGGGGGTGTTTGACGGATCGGCATGGTTCATCCGGGAAGTGGACATACCCCGGTCCATGGCGGGGACCGGACTGACCCTCTGTTACAGTGCACCAGATGACTGGGACCAGGCCTGGGTGAACGGTGTGAAGGTGGGGGAGAACCGGGCATGGGATGTCCCCCGCGAATACAGAATCCCTGAGGGAGTGGTCCGCGCGGGGACCAACACCATCGTGATCCGGATCATGGACACCGGGGGCGGGGGCGGATTCATGGGAGAGGAGAGGCATTTTGCCATCAGGTCATCCTCCGGACAGTCCATTCCCATCGCAGACGGCTGGAAGGCAAAAAAAGGATTTGACTACAGGGATGTGAAAACCATTCCCGTTTCACCATTCAATCCCAACCAGCCCACGGTACTGTTTAACGGGATGATCCATCCCCTGATCCCCTATACCTTGCGGGGAGCCATCTGGTACCAGGGCGAGAGCAACGCAGGAAGGGCTTACCAGTACCGGACACTTTTTCCGGCGATGATCACTGACTGGCGTCAGGAATGGGGACAGGGCGATTTTCCCTTCCTCTTTGTCCAGCTGGCCAATTACCAGAAGCGGAACGAAACCCCTGTTGAAGACACCTGGGCCGAGTTGCGCGAGGCGCAGGCCATGGCCCTTGAACTTCCCAATACGGGAATGGCCGTGACCATTGACATCGGGGATGCCCTGGACATCCATCCAGGGAACAAGCAGGATGTGGGGAAGCGCCTGGCCCTGAATGCCCTGGCACTTGTTTACGGGAAGGATCTCCCTTGCAGCGGACCCATGTATGCGGGCATGGAAGTGAGCGGGAACGTGATCGAGCTGTCGTTTGACCATGTATATGACGGATTGGCCACTGCCGGCGGGGGTGAACTGAAGGGATTTTCCATATGCGGCGAGGACGGCAGATTTGTCTGGGCAGATGCTGATATTCACGGTGATAAAGTGCTGGTAAGCGCTCCCGGGATCAGTGACCCGGTGGCGGTGCGGTACGCCTGGTCGTCCAATCCCGAATGCAACCTTGTGAATTCGGCGGGACTTCCGGCATCGCCGTTCCGGACCGATCGTTTCAGAGGGATCACGGAGCCTGACTGAACGTTTCAGGGGGATCTAAGAGCTTGTCTGACCGGGGGGATCACAGGGTCCGTTCCAGCCACAGAAGCAATTCACGTGTCCTGTCCAGGTAATCGAATGCCTGGTTTACCGTTGTGATATCATCATCTTCAACCGGATAGTGCAACGCTGCCTCACAATCCAGCAGGATTTCGAGTAGCTGGCTGTCTTTTTCACCCACGCGGATATGTGTCAGGTTCAACAGTTCCAGTACGTTGCTGGCTTTGGCCGGGGTCTGTCCCGTCAGCCTGACCGCATGCGCGATCAGGGCTTTCTCAACGGCCAGGAGACAAAAGAAAAGACCCTCGGTCAGCCTGGCTTCATTGATCAAAAGGGCTGCCGTGTCAAGGTCCGACCTGCCTGCCCTGATCCAGGGCTCCAGCTGTTTTTCAAGCTCACGCATCGCTTGGAATTAAGTTGACTCCAAAATACAAATTATCCTGTGAATAAACATGCAAAGCCCGTTTAAGATATTATTCTTAGATTTACTTATCGTACGTTTTTTTACAATAAAAAGGAAATAAGATGAAAAGCACTCCAGCATTGATCCTCGTCTTGCTTATCGCACTTCTTTGCAACGGATGTAACAAGAATGAACCCGATCCCGAACAACAACCGGCAGATGTGGACGATATCTCGACCACCGCCGAGATCACTCCCTACGGGGGAACACTGCAGGTTACCGATGAATCCGGAAACGTCATCCTTCTGACCTTCCCGCCGGCTGCGGTCAGGGATACCACAACCGTGACATTGACCATACAGGGGAAGCACAGGGATCTTCCCATCGATGACCGGCAGATCAGGACATTTGACATTTTACCGCATGACCTCAGCCTCTATGAACCGGTGGTGATCACCATTCAATATCATTCGGCAGTCAGCGAAATAGAACAAGCAGCCATCTTCCGCATGCGGTCGGAGGAGATGCTGGTGCCGCTCAGTGACCATGCGTATCCGGATGGGAACACCATTACTGCGAATACGCTGATCCTGGGAGAGTTTGCCGAAGGGAAAATGACCGTCGAGCAGATCAATGACCAGCTGGACCTGCTGATATCATCGCTTGGTTTTTCATTGAAAAGCACCGAAGCAACAGGAAAAGATATCAACCGTCCCGCATCATCCGGATGCGAAGAGTACAAGGTCGCCTGGGATGACTGGGCTGAAACGATAGGAGGGTTCTTTTATCTGTTTCAGGGAAGAATGCTGCTGGGATACTACAACGATCTGCCTGCTGATAAAAATACGTTTGAGGAAGACATTGAAAGTCTCTGCTCCAATATAGGTGAGCAGGCAGTAAAAGCGGTCCTGGACATGGGAGAGCCGGACGATCCCTGTTGCAGTGATTATGCCCACGCCGTTGAATCCATGATGAAGCTGATGCTGGGCTGCGGAAGCCTGAGTCCGACTTTTGACCGGTTGAACGACAGGTATGACAGGGTGCACGACCAGTGCCATACTTACCTGGATTTTACAAATGAGGTGAATATTGAATCCCAGAACCTCCTGATCATGACCTCGGGGGAGATCTTCCTGACACTGGAGGATGCAGGGAACGGGGAAGCCACGGTTACCGGGAACGGTGAGTTAACGGTAGCGGGAAGCGGAAACGCCGGAGGGGTATGTTCCAGCACCATTTCCGGTCAGAATTTCGTCAGTGTAACAGGCACGAGAGATGCAGCATATGTATACTCACTCACATTAAACCTGAACCAGATGGCCATGATGGTCACGGTCTGTGACGGAACAGTGATACAGACAGCACTGGTGGGAAGTGAAACAAAGGAACTCACCCTGGGTCCGGGAAACGGTTTCCACCTGCTCGAAACCGAAGATATCGATGAAGGGACGGCGACCACACAGGCCTTCATTAACAATCCGCACATCCCGGTGACTAAAACGCAATAGAACAAAGTCACCGCTTAACAGAACAAAGTCACCACATACCAAAACAACTTCACCACATACCAAAACAACGTTGCCACGAACAGGCAAAACCATCTGTTAAAATGCTCACAAAGTTTTGTGTGGCTTTATAACTACACTTAATATTGTGAGATATGACATCACAGATGAAGAAAGAATATCCGCATGAAGAATTGCTCAGCTTGCTAAAAACCCGCTTTGAACAGAATATGAGCCGCCATCAGGGCCTTGCATGGGATAAAATTCAGGAGAAACTGGAGGCTGATAAAAATAAAATGCTGTCAATCAGCAAGATGGAAGATACCGGGGGTGAACCGGATGTGGTGGGGTTTGATCAGAAGACGGGCGAATACATCTTTTATGACTGTTCGGCCGAAAGTCCCGGTGGCCGCAGGAATACCTGTTACGACCGTGAGGGGCAGCAGGCCAGGGAAAAGAAAGGAATCTATCCCGAAGGAAACGCTGTGGATATGGCCGCGGCCATGGGTATTGAGCTGTTGACGGAAGAACAGTACCGGTCGCTGCAAAAGCTCGGTGAATTCGACACGAAAACATCCAGCTGGTTGAAAACACCCGGTGACATCAGAGAACTGGGCGGTGCCATCTTTGCAGATCGCCGCTATGACCACGTATTCGTATACCACAACAGCGCACCTTCATTTTACAGCTCCCGGGGATTCCGCGGCTCACTCAGGGTCTGAATTGATCAAATTTCTCTATAATAATATGGGAATCCCTTCTTTCTTTACGATCTGTAGTAGAGGCGAAACGTCGTCATTATCGAACCGGGAGAGACCTACAGCATAAGGTTCAATCCGGGGATCGACTTTTCGGGTTAATTTCCAGATCAACCCGAAAATAAGATCATCAGTACTGTCATCGAACTTTCTGGAGACTATCATCACATCAATATCACTTCCTTCATGTTGTTCATTACGGGCTGCACTGCCAAAGAGGAAGGCCTTATCGATCATCAAGCCTGACTCGTTCAGAATCTTAATATATTCAGAGACTTTGTCTAAAGTTTCCTTTCGATCCATGTTAGCAATTCCTTGGTTCTATTAAAATATTCGGAGACTTTTTCCTTTGTGGGAATTACAGAATTGTAATCGGGATATCTACCTTCTAACTGATATTTCATCAAGATCCCAAGTAAATCCTCATTATTATCTCCAATATCTATATCGGAAAGTTCAAGTAAGTATATAAGGTTGTGGGTTTTTGGAGGGATTTGACCAGTGACCTTTACGACATGTGCCTTTAAAGCCTTCTCAATGACTAAATGACAAAAGAATAATCCTTGGATATATCTGGACTCTCTGATTAACAATTCCGCAGCTTCAAGGTCAGATTTTGCGGAGCTGATCCAGTATTCTAATTGCTTTTCAATGTTAAGCACACTTGATTTTTTCCTAAAAGTACATAATTTTCCAAAAGCTGGATCAATAGCACAACGTCAGAATGATCTATTTGTCCTATAATGAGCATGCATTATGTTCATATCAATACCAGTCACATTCCTGTCATTCTGTTAACGGCCAGGACAGAAATCGAACACCGTATCAGGGGTCTTGAAATGGGAGCGGACTCTTATATTCCCAAACCTTTTCATCCGCGCCATTTAAGGGTACGGATCGAAAAACTGATTACCAGCCGGGAGCTGTTCCGTAAATCCTTCAGAGAATATAATGAAAACCAATCCCGTCCGGAATTGCTCAAGTGACTTTCTCCGGCTGACCAGAAACTCCTGACCATCCTCATTTCACACCATCGGCAAACAGCAAATGCTTGGATTTCAGTGCTCCTTTGGTTACACCTGTGTACTCATAAACGTTCACGTAATACAAAGGCAAGGTTCCGGCTAAAGCAACCTTTTTACCGGGTTCCATCCATTCCTTCAAATTAGCAATAGATTCAATACGCAGCCATCCATCATATATCCCGCCTTTTACCAGTTGATTATCAGGATAATTGACCAACAAATCTGCAGAAACAACCTTTCCTGGCCAGGCATGGTATTCAACACCGTACCCGACGGGTAAAGGGCTCCATTTGGTGATTCTGTGATCTCCTTTGAAAAAGGCATTAGCTCCAGGCAGTTTTTTTACCACAACGTCCTTGGTCAGTTGTGCCTCAAATGCATACTCGCCATACTCCACTCCAATAAGTGTTTTAGCAGGAAGCTGGTACATCATGAAGTCTTTACCGGCATTTGCCTGGATATTGGTAAAAATATCATAGTCAAAAGAACCAACAGTGGTAAGGAATTCTTGACGCGCATCTTCAAGTGCTTTGGCTTTCGCTGCAGCAGCTGCGGCAGCTTCTTTTTCCTTGCTATTACATGCACCTAGTGCGATCAGAGCAAGCGTTGTCAGAATTATAGATAAGTGTTTCATACGAAATTAGATTGCAGGTCTTCAAACCAGAATGAAATAATTTACAATAAAATTAAGTCATAATGTTCAACTATTCAAAAAGTATATTTTCAGAGCTGGCCAGGATTTGTTTTGATTGTCTCATAATGTATTTGCATTATGTTCATATAGCTTTGGAAATCAATGCTATATCAAATGGATGCTTTTGAATTCCTGAAGAAAACGTACGATTCGAAAGGGGAGGGGCAAAAAGCTTTTCTAAATGATTAATGGATAACCTTTTTCTTAACAATTTGAATCAAAGGTGAGATCTCGTCGTTGACGAACCTGGAAAGACCAACAGCATAGGGTTCAATACGGGAATCAACTTTCCGAGTATGTTTCCAGATCAATCCAAATACAAGATCATCTGAATTATCATCGAATCTCCTGGAAACCAACATAACATCAATGTCAGATCCTTCCTGAGCTTCATCCCTGGCAGCACTCCCAAAAAGAAAAGCCTGGGTATGGTTTTCCCAAACTACAATAGTTGATTCTTTAGGGTCACAAATTGTAAACTTGAAGAATTAGTGGGGAGATACGATTTTATAAAAGTGCAGGCAAATTTCTTAATGTAAGAAGTATCTCTTATTTTAATGCAAACTTCTGCACCAATTTGTCTTGTCGGAAAACAATTAAGCGCTCCCTTTTCCTCAAAAGGTTCTCCTGGAAAATTATTAGCTATATTTTCTTTTCAGCCCTTGCATTTCTATCCACGGGGTTTGCAATTTTTTCATTTACTCATAATGAGACACAGCAGATAATTACAAAGTCGAACATCTATAACTCACGATTCCCGCAGGAAAAGATTTATCTTCATTTGGATCGACCTTCATATTGGGCCAACAATGATATTTGGTTTAAGGCTTATGTAAAAGACTCTCCAATTAACGAGTGTAACTTATATGTTGAATTAATTAATTCTTCTGGGTCGGTTGTCTATAAAAACATTGCATGGGTACAGAATGGTTTAGCTTATGGCGATATTCATTTAGGAGACACACTTTCCAGTGGGATTTATCAGATAAGAGCCTACACCAACTGGATGCGAAACTTTGATGATATATGGTTTTTTCGTCAGGATTTGCTTATTTGGAATTTACGTGATAAAGAATTTGTTGCAGAATCAAATGGCCCAAAGCAGAAAAGTATTGATTTACAATTTTTTCCTGAAGGGGGAACTTTTATTACCGGCGTATATAATAAAGTTGCGTTTAAAGCCGTCGATAACCGAGGTAAAGGAATAGATTTTGAAGGAGTAATTATTGACAATTCCGGGAATAGAGTTGTTGATCTGAAAAGTGGTTATAAAGGAATAGGAAGTTTTGTTTTTCGGCCTGAAAAGGGTGTAAAGTATTCGGCTGTAGTTAGTTTTTCAGATAATGTCGTTAAGGGTATTGACCTTCCAAAACATAAGAATGAGGGAGTCATTTTATCTATTAACTCTATAGACCCTGCAATAATTGAGATTAAGCTTACAGAGATATCATTGGATAGAGACAGAACAAAAGAAACAGAATACCTGGTTCTTGGACAAAGTGGAGGTGAAATCTGTTATCAGTCGAAACTTGCAGCCAAAGAAGAGATCAATACTATTGAGATTGAGAAACATACATTGCCCGGAGGTATTATAAAATTCACCCTGTTCGATCCAAACCTTGTTCCTGTTTGTGAGAGATTGGTTTTTAATAATCATGTAAGTGTTGTTAATCTGATTATTAAAGCTGAAAAATCAGTCTATATCCCGCGCGAAAAAGTAAATATAGGAATAGGGGCTTGCACAAGTAACGGAGAGGCTTGTATAACAAATCTTTCAATGTCTGTCTATAATGCTTCTGCCCAGTTGGAGAATAAAGAATATCCCAATAATATTTTCACTCAATTTTTACTTAACTCGGAGTTGAAGGGGACTATTGAAAATCCGGCATATTATTTTAAAGACGACAGTCTAAGCACTTTGATTGCTCTTGACAATTTAATGTTGACACATGGTTATAGAGAATTTGAATGGAAGGAGATTCTGGAAGATGCATATCCGGAAATTCATTTCCAGCCAGAGCCTTCAATAGAGATAAAAGGACAAGTTATTTCAACTGGTTTGGGAAGGCCTGTTGTAAATGGTAAGGTTACAATGGTGGCCTTAAAAAGTTTACTTGGCGTATACGAACAAGTAACCGATTCTCTTGGGCAATTTGCATTCTCTAATCTTTATTTCTACGATACCATTTATGTGGCAATAAAAGCATTAAATCAACGAGGAAAAAATGCTACATCCATCAAAATTGATAGCAGTTCCTGGACTTCTCCCAAGTCAAAAATCCTTCCATATCCCATTGATTATTATCGGAATGAGTCAATTCAGACTTTAGATTCTTTAAGAGAAACAAAGAACTATCTAATTAAAAAGAAATGGACCTTAAGTGATACCATACAGTTCGATGATGTTTATGTTTTGGCTCCTAAAAAGGAAAGTGATGACGGGCACCCTCGAAGATATTTAAAAGCAGATTACGTATTTGACATGCAGAAACAAGATGATGTTTTAGGAAACGTTTTTGAATCCATAGAGGGTAGGTTTCCTGGAGTTGTGTACCAAGGTGATGGTTTTTATGCCCGGGGAGACAGAGTAAAAATTTATATGGATGGAATGGAAGACAAATATGGTGTTGTAAGGTCACTACCGAGCCAAATGTTCGATAAAGTAGAGTACGTTAGATCGGGAATTTCTGCTGGAATAAACTATAAAGGAGGAATTCTCTTTTTCTACGCCAAACGAGGAGGTCAATTTGTAAGTGCTCCTGGAGAGGCGTTTGGAATGGAAAGTGCGCGGGTTATTGGCTATTCTGTTTCCCGCAAGTTTTACTCTCCGGTATATGAATCAACTGATCAAGACAAAAATATAAAGGATAACCGGAAAACAATCTATTGGAATCCTGTGGTTAGAACTGATTCTACCGGTTTTGCGCAGGTTGCTTTCTGTCACAGCGATGAAACAGGTGATATGCGGATTGTAGTTGAAGGTGTTACATCCGATGGAAAACTGTGCAGAGGTATTTCAACATACAAAGTGAGGTCGGAATTTTCCACAAACAACCACAATTGTCCTATAATGTACTGGCATTATGTTGATATAGCTTTGGTATTCAGTGTAATACACTTTTATCGATCCGTAAGATCAACTCTGTTAGTCAGAAATTCAGAAGGGGAGAGGCGAAAGCTTCTTCAGATGGTTGAAGGATACACTCTTTATGCGTTGCGCAACAACGTGAAAAGGGTGTTTGAGTTTACGCTGATAAATGGATGGTATACCACATTAACTCAAAAAACAAGTGACACAAGTTCCAGACGAATTTATCTCAAGTAAAATTTTTCTGATTCGGGACAAGAGAGTTATGCTTGATGAAGATCTTGCGGAACTCTACGATGTGGAAACCAAAAGGCTAAACGAGCAGATAAAACGTAACATAGCCCGTTTTCCTGAGGACTTCATGTTCCAGTTATCCCAGAAGGAATTTGATGACTTGAAGTCGCAAATTGCGACATCAAGTTGGGGAGGCCGTCGCAAATTACCGTATGCCTTTACAGAATTATGTAAAAATTTACATAATTCGGTTTATGTAATCAAATAGATTATGTATAGTTAAGCATCTAATACGCTTATTCTCAGCGTTAAGCCCTGGATTTTCTTTACATAATTACCTAACCTTTTCTAAAAACTTTTCAGCCAATTCAAAAGCTCACCATCCTTTAGCCACAAAGCATCTGTTTTGTTGTCGTTTTTGGCGATGCCTACGTAAGCTTTTTCAAGAGCTTCCCGCTTATATTTCGAGTCTGCACGTGCATATATTTCTGTTGTCGATACAGCGGTATGTCCCAGAAAATCCCTGATATAAACAAGGTTTACTCCAAGCTGAAGAAGGTGCATAGCCTTTGAATGACGCAATACGTGTGGAGTTATATTGGATGGCATTAGAGATGGATTCTCTGCTCTTGCCATGTCTACATATTTCTTAAGGATAAGTGTTATGCCCATGCGGGAGAGCTTCTCCATACGGGTATTACTGAACAGAGGATATGCAGAGGCATAAGGTTCCAACAGTCTGTTAGTTTTCATGTAATCTGTTAATACTTCAACTTGATTTTCCATAAGTGGCACTATACGTTTCTTGTTCCCTTTTCCTGTAATCCTTAATGTGAACGGCCTGTTGAAGTTTATCGATGATGGCATCAGATCAATGATTTCCTGTACTCTCGCACCGCTGTCATACATTAATGCTAGCATGGCTAGATTCCTTTTACCCTTCGGTGTGGATTGATCGGGTTGTTTCAACAAAAGTTTTATTCCATCCAAGGTTAGGTAGGATATCGTTGGTCTTTCTGCTTTTTTGCTAGGGATGGCTAGTATCCTTTGCCATTCATAAAGAGTGACTGGATTATGGTACTGTAAATAGCGGAAAAATGAGTGGAGTGCGGCAAGTCGTGCATTACGGGTCGAGTTGCTACAATGACGCTCACTTTGCAACCATTCAAGAAAATTGACAACCCGATTTTGTGTAATGTCCTTGAGCATGAGCTTGCTTGCTTTGATAGACTGCTTTTCCTGCATAAATCGAAGGAATAACAAAAATGTGTCCTTGTAAGCACATATGGTATTTTGGCTTAGACCTTTTTCACCTGGAAGATAAAGGCTTAGAAAATCGGTTAGACTTTTAGAAAAATCTGTGGGTTTCATCATTGTTCCTCCTTTCTATGTTTAAGTTCTGGAAAAACGTAAGCACAGATTTCTTCCTTATTTAAAAGGTCGGGGTACATTTCTGCTGTTAGCCTGACATATTTATCCGTGGATTCAAGCGTGCGGTGTCCCAGGTAGGTCGAAAGAATGGGTAACGAACTATATAAATCTAATCCAGATTCTGTCATTGCAACCAAAGAATGACAAGCAAACGTATGCCTCAAATCGTGAAACCTGGGGCCGATACCCTTCCCTTTGTATGGGATCCCTGCTTTCCACAGTACTTTTCTAAAGGTGGAAGATGCAGTATGTTGGCTACAAGGGGTATTATCATTTTTGACAAAAAACAGATTGCATTCAAACTGTTTCTTCAAAAGTATTTTTCGGCGTTTGTATTGTAAACAAACATCGGTTAATGAATCAGAGATGGGTACTATTCTCTCTGTACCGTTTTTACTATGTCTTACAGTAACATATTTTTCTGTCAAGTTTACATCTTTCTCTGCAAGGGAAAGAGCCTCTCCAAGCCGAAGACCAGTGCTGTATAACAATCTGAACAACACAGGTATCATAATATGTAAACTATTGTGTGATATACTTCCCGGAAAGAAGCGGTCACAAGCAGAAAAAATGGATGCAATCTCATCTCTTGAAAAGATGTAGGGGACAAATGAGGTTTTAAAGCGAGGTACTTCAGGAACATATGAAGGGAAGCCCGTATCGCATAAGAACCTTGCAAATAAGGATAGACTCGATATCCTATTATATCTGGTTCCATCTGTTTCGTTCGGGCGCTTTATGCACCATGCATCGGATAGTTCCTTTGTAATGCCTATTGACGCTTCACCTCTTTCCACAGTCAATCTGTCGAACATCACAAAAACATATTCTGCGTCCCTTAGTTTAAACCCTAAGTCCCGTTTCAGTTTCAAATACTCCGCTATAAGGGGAGCGTAAATACCCTGGAACTTCATAGCGCAACCTCCTTCCCAATACTTTGTGTAATTGCAGGGACCTCTAAAGCGCATCTCCTTAATGAGTTGGTGTCAACCCGTAGGTAGAACATCGTGCTTTCACTACAAGTATGTCCCAATACACTTGAGATTACTGGAAGGGTTACCTCTTTGCTTAGAAGGTTGGTGGCAAGGCTGTGACGAAGGGCATGGGGTCCGTGTCTCCTTTCATCATATTTAATCCCTGACAGGTTCATGTATTTTTGGATGATACCATAAAGGAAGTTATTGCACACATTGTCATACGGGGGAACGTGGCGGAGAAAAACATTGGATAGGCGTGATTGTGGTCTGCCGTGCTTCAAATAGTCGATGATTGCGTTGCCTATTTCCGGGAAAAGAGGGAGCTCAATAGGATCTTTTGTCTTTTGCTGATTTATGGATATCAGTTTTCGTTCCCATATAATATTGGTAAACTTCAAGTTTGCAATATCAGAACACCGTAGTCCGATCCTGGCAACAAGAAGTACCATTGCATAATCGCGCTTGCCGTTTGGGTTAGATCTGTCAATGCAGTCTATGAGTTGCTCAACCTCTTCCGGGGAGTAGTATGAAGGAAGATTTGGTTGCCTAACATACTTGGTCTTAGGCATTATCCTGGAGTAATCTGCTGGCAATACCTGATTGTCGTAAAGATACTTTAAGAACTGTTTGGTTTTTAAAACTATAAAGTGCCTGGTGATCACTGAGTATTCTCCAAGATCGTTGATAAAGCTATGAACAGAAGCTTTGTCAAAATGATCAAATGAGGTTATGCCACATTTATTTAAATAGCCTAGAAAAACAGATAGATATAAATAGTAACTCTGTATTGTGCTTGCTGCTAAGCCCGAGGCATGCTTTGCTTGGGTAATGTATTCTGTCATCACCTTGCCTATTGGACCATCAAGTTGCCTGGGCTCTTGTCTTTTCTTCCTTTTTCTAATCGTACCTGTCTCGATAAAATCAGAAAGAATAGAAATGGCCCTTATCCGGTTCCTTTGGCTCCTGGAAAGGGCTTCATGTTCATCATATCCAACTGTGTCAGCAAGGTATTGCACTCCAAGGCTAGCAGTATAGTACTGGATCCCACGTATATGCATGTAATGGCTGAGATATCGCCATTCCCTTGTATACGAGTCGACACTTTTTGTACTGTATGATAAACTCTTGAGATAGACTGCTGTTGTATCCCGAAGTTCATCAAAAGTCTCAAACAGGTTAGCCATAATTTCTAATCTTTTGGTTTTTAGGGCAATATCACCCAAACCAAAAGTAAATTATGTCAACCCATTATGTCAACTAGTGTGATGAATACTGACTTGTAACGCGGTGTTATTGTGAAATTTTACATAATCTATTTGATTACATAAACAGAACAAGGTGTTGCTATGCTATCAGGAGTCCTTCATAGTAGTCGAGCCATCAGTGTAAATATCCATATTATGCGAGTATTTACACGAATGCGTGAAATGCTCGCATCACATGAAGAAATACTTAAAAAACTCGAGGAAATCGAAAGAAAGGACATTGAACAGGATGATAAAATCAGGATAATCCTGGAATACATAAAGCGACTTGAGAAAACCCGGCAAGATGAGATGGACTTCAAAGACCGCCCCAGGATCGGATACAAAAAATGAAAACTAGAAAAGCTTTTGCGCGCCGTTTCATTTCCATTTAAGGGAATGCTGTGGGTAGCCTCATTGTGCTTAAGCCGAACGGCTAATTAACATAATGGCTGATTCTAGTGTCAGAAATTAATCCAGGCATCAGCACAAGAAAGCTGCAGTTGCACTAGTGCAATGTCAACTGCATTCTGTATCGGGAAATCAGCTTATTTCTTGACTTTCTGTGTGTTATTGGGTATTTTTACTTATCCATACTGACCGCTATACAAATGGCTTGTCGTTCAGGCATCCTCTGTTACGGTGCATTCCGGCCAGATCATAGATCTTATGACGCAGGAATGATTTATCCCCGGCTGCTCTTCTTCAGTCTCCTGCTGCTCTTTTTCTGCTCAGGGATCTTCTTCTGCTCAGGACTCTTTGCCCAGTCCGAAAATTACACTTCTGAGAAAATCACCCTGAGCTGGAGATATACGAACCTGAACTTTAACTGTGCCGGCCGGGACGGACTGGGATTTATGTGGTTTGGCTCATCCCTTGGCCTGCACCGGTACGACGGAGAAGAGTTCAAGCTCTACCCGTTTGATCCCGGGCATGAAGGTTCCATTTCCGGTGAAGTGATTGGTATACAAGTCCAGGGCGATTCAATATGGTTAGCAACAGACCATGGAGTGGATTGCATGGATCTGCTCACAGGAACGATAGAAAAACACATCCCTGTACCGATATTCTTTCCAAAGGATCACACATTTACTTATTCGTACATGGACAGAAATGGCAATATCTGGACAACATCCTGGGAAGTAGGCCTGGCAAAATTCCATACGGATTCACAGGTTTTTACAGAGTATTCCCCCTACTTCAAGGATACCCAGGATACCGCGCATATCCATCTTGTCACCCTTGATGAAAACGGGAATCTATGGCTCGCATACAGACCCAATGGTTTCGGCTGTTTCGATACCCTCACCAAAGACATACACTGGATGGCTTCCTGTCCTTATCCTATCAGTGATCTTTTCATAGATCATCTGGACAGGATCTGGATCGCCAGTACTCGTGGCCTTTATCTGTTCAATAAACTTGAAAACAGGTATGAACATCCTGAGATAGATCATGCTCCTCCTGACTTCCTGGAAGATCAGGATATCCGTCAGGTGGTTCCAGGCCAGAATCATTCCATCTGGCTCGCCTCCACCAAGGGCATATACAAGATCAGCAGTGATCTGGATCTGCTGTTTTCATGGGAATTTCCTCTGGAAGTGGCTGGTATGCTTCACAAATTTGGTGACGCTCTGAAACTGTATGTGGATCCTGAAGGCATTGTCTGGTGCATGATTCCCGGATCCATATACAAGTTATATAAGGTCCGTAGCAGTGCAGTGTTTATCAATCCCTTTACTCCGGCACTAGCAAATATCAGCGGCCTGATGGTCATCAATAATGACTCATTGATATTTGGCATCAATGATTTTGACTCCCTGGATCATCTTTGTTTCTTCAACAGAAGAACAGGAGATCTGAAGTTGCTAAATATACCACAAATATGTGAAATCTTTCGTGATTCAAAGGGGATGCTCTGGATCGGCACCTGGAAAGGCCTGTACAAACAAACAGGCCCTCCCGGAAGCCTGGCAGGTTATAAAAAGTACGTCCTAAACCCTGGCGATAGCACGGGCCTGCAGGGTGATGAGATCAGACACATTTATGAGGACAGGAGCGGAAGGGTCTGGATAGGTACCAATTGCGGCACACCCTGTTTTTTTGACAGGAAGAAGGATCGTTTCATACACCTGGTGGATGGATCAGGAAAGGATTTAGACTTCAGACGCATGAAGATCCGATTTGAAACGGAACAAGGGTCACTATATGGCTACTCATGCGGTGCATACCTTCTGGTTCCACCATTTCGACGGATCTCGGAACATGCGGTTTCTGCAGACAATGTCCAGGAGTTGGTATCTCCTTTATGTTTTTCTGATAACAATCCTGTATATTCTATTAGATCAGAACTTGATTCCAGGGGGAACCTGTGGCTGGGTGATTTTTCCCTGGGCCTTTGCAAACTGGATACCGCAGGTCAGATTACACATTATACTTCTGGCGATGGCCTTCCAAATAACAAAATAAACAGCATCATTGAAGACGTCAATGGCGACATCTGGATTGGAACTTCTCGAGGGCTTTCCAGGATTGACGGAAAAAACGGTACAATGGTAAGTTATTTTTCAGAGGAAGATGTGCCTTTCAGCGTAGGACAATTTTCAGCGAAGAACCGGAATGGGGAACTCTTTTTTTCTACATGGGATAACGGGATCCTGTCCTTTCATCCGGACAGTATTCAAAAGAACCCCAGGCCGCCGGAGGTTGTGATATCGGAGCTCAGGATCAATAATCAGGATGTTTTCCCCGGTGAAAGCAATATCCTGGATAAAAGCATATTACATACAAGGGAAATCATCCTTACCTATGATCAGAATACGATTACGCTGGGATTATCGGTGTTGAATTTCATCCAGTCAGACCGCAACCAGCAAAAATACATGATGGAAGGTGTTGATAAGTCCTGGGTATATGGAGAGCGGCTGAATACGATGACCTACTCAAACCTGCAGCCCGGAAATTACATCTTCAGGGCATCGGGATCAAACAATGACGGCATCTGGAACGAAGAAGGAACCAGTCTAAGCATTACAGTTCTGCCCCCTCCCTGGCTCCGCTGGTGGGCATATATGTGTTATCTTCTTTTCCTGGCCGGGATAATTATGTTGATCTGGCGCTACCTGGTCAACAGGGCTAAGATGAAGGCAACTCTGCTGGAAGAGAGAATCGAAATTGAGAAAGCCCATGAGCTGGACCACATGAAATCCCGTTTCTTCGCGAACATTTCCCATGAATTCAGGACTCCGCTTACCCTTTTGCTTGGCCCCATTGAGGACAAGTTGAAATCCAGGCAGAAACTGGATCATGATGATCGGGGGATATTCAGGATCATGCACAGGAATGCAAAGCGGTTGCAGCGTTTGATCAACCAGCTGCTGGACCTTTCAAAACTGGAATTTGGTAAGGCACAATTACAGGCTTCTGAAGGGGATATTTCCGGATTCAGCAAATCTCTGGCTCAATCATTTCTGTCACTGGCTGAAAGCAGGAACATTGTTTACCGGATTCATATCCCCAAACATCCGGTCCAAGCTTATTTCGATCCTGATATCCTTGAGAAGATCCTGATAAACCTGATCTCCAATGCTTTTAAATTCACACCAGAGAAAGGTTCTGTATCTGTTAGTATGCATTTGAGGCAGGATGAAACAACGAATAAGCAAACTCATACTGAATTCATCATCAAAGATACCGGCAAAGGCATCCCGCCTGAACAGTTTGAAAAGATCTTTGAACGTTTCTACCAGGTAAGTTCCAGCGATTCCAGGGAATTTGAAGGGACCGGTATCGGTCTGGCTTTATGCAGGGAACTGGCGAATATGCACCACGGAAACATAAAAGTGAAAAGTGCTCCTGGTAAAGGAAGTACGTTTACGGTGGTTTTACCATGCTCCAGGGAGTATTTCACCGAGGATGAGCTTGCAGCCGGGAAAGTTACCATTCCTGAATTCGATGAATTTATTTCAGATGATGAGCGTGATGAGTTTGTTGAATCTTCTATAGATAAATCCATTATTCAGGAGGATACCCCGGTATTGATGATTGTAGAGGACAATGCTGATTTGAGACGATATATCTCACAAAACCTGGAAGATCAGTTTCAGATCTGTGAGGCGGTGAATGGCAGGGATGGCCTGAGCAAGACCATTGAGATCATTCCAGACCTGGTCATCACTGACCTGATGATGCCTGTGATGGATGGTATCGAGATGTGCAGTAAAATAAAAGACGATGATCGGACAAGTCATATTCCTGTGATTATTATTACTGCCAAGGCAGACCGTGAAAGCAAGATCGAAGGCCTGGAGACCGGGGCTGATGATTACCTGATCAAGCCCTTTGACGCAGAAGAATTACAGATCAGGGTGCGGAATATGATCGAACACAAGAATAAGATTCGGGAACAACTTTACAAAGAATTCATTTTCGGAGAAATTGGTATCGAGGTAAAAGGCTCAGATAAACGTTTCCTGCAACAGACTACTGATCATATTCAGAATCATATCGGGGATCCTGAATTCAATGTCCAGAATCTGGTCAGCCATATGGGGATCAGCCAGATGCAATTATACAGGAAACTTCGGGGTTCCGCCAATATGACACCCGGAGAACTGATCCGAAATACACGCCTAAAGAGCTCCCTTATACTGTTAAAACAGGGACATGAAAATATTTCCCAGATTGCTTACCAGGTAGGATTCAGCGACCACTCTCATTACTCAAAGTGCTTCAGGGAATTGTTCGGTATGTCACCTAAAGAATATACAAAGGGTAGAAAGAAAGATCCTTCGGGACGTAATTCTGCGTCAAATCCTTCACATCATTCATAATACCATCGGCTGGTAATTATATTATAGTCTTTGGTAAGCATGTAACAGACATAACAACTTCTCCGATGTAATTTGTGGGCATGGTTCACCAAACATGGAGGTTGTTATGAAAAGAAATAGATCATTGTTGACAATTATTGGCATACTCATATGCATGTGTTTTTCTCAAATTTCGAATGGACAGGAAGCGAAGACATGGATAAAAACTTTTGGAGGAGATGAATATCCCGGTATGGAATATCCTGGAGCTATATATCAATTAGCGGATAGTGGATATGTAATTAACGGGGCAGATTTAATGAAAGTTGATGTCAATGGAGATCTAGTTTGGCTAAAACAATATGATTTAGGGAATGGTCCTGTAGGTATTAACAACATGGAGCCAACGAATGACGATGGATATATTCTAACTGCCTATAGTAACATTAACGAGGAGTGGTTCCCCTCATTGATTAAAACTGATAATGCCTTCGATACTTTATGGACAAAAACTTATTACAACGTTGGAATAGATGCTTTTCCTTCTTCCGTTCGTCAAACAAACGATGGAGGTTTCATTATCGCTGGGTCTTGTACCGGTGATACAACATACCAAGGAGTGATGGGTGGATATCCAAGTGCAGGAATATTGATAAGAACTGATGAAACAGGTAATGTCAGGTGGACAAAAATAAATCAAAACGTTAGCAGATACGATGATTTTCTTCTAAACCAGGATAATGGTTTCATAATTTCTCCTTCAATCGGGATGTGGAATATTATTGATCATTCAGGGCATGGTACAAAGCGCAGTCTTATTAGGACAGATTCATTAGGCAACATAAAGGGGCATACTTTCTACGAATACTGTGAATTAAGTCACTTTGATCCGATCTGTAAAGCTCATGGTGAAGGAGTCATCTTAGTTGGCTCTACGGCCCTCTATGAGCGAGAACCAGATATTATGATAGCTAATATTGATGTTATTAGTAAAAGGGAATATATGTGGATAAACTGGAGTAAAACTTATGGAGAGGATAATGCAGAGAATGGCATAGCTGTTCAGCCAACTGATGATGGGGGGTATATCATTTTAGGAGCAAAAAGAAGTTACTATAACTATGGTGACATTTTCCTCATTAAAACTAGTAGTGAGGGGAATTCAATGTGGACGAATACCATAAGACATGTTGATAGTGAAATGTATTCTTTTAAACGAATAAAACAAACAAATGATGGGGGATACATCCTTGCAGGTACTATAGGGCCTTCGGGTCCAGGAGAAAGGTATCTCTGTCTTATAAAAACTGATGAAAATGGAAATGTTAATGAAGAATCGGGTGTTAAGTATGCAAGTGAATTAGGAGTCCGTATTTATCCCAATCCCGCTAACAATCTATTGATCATCGAAAAAGCTAATCCTGATAGCTACTCATTCGAAATCACCTCATTAAATGGCCAACTAATTCAAAGTGGAACCTATGCTGGTCAATCACACCAAATTGATATTTCATTGGTTCAGACGGGTGTTTATCTGATTACCATCCGGTCCCAGGATCATGTAATTACAAAGAAATTCACCAAGCAGTAATAGTATCATTTGACCTAAACGTATGATAGTACGAAGAAACTTAAAAACCTCAAACAATGAAAACATTAGTCCTCTCAATCTTAATAGTTACAATGGCATGTATTTCCAGAGCACAGGATTACATAGGCAGTTTTGAATTCGATGGACATGAGAGGAAATACGAAGTATATCTCCCTCAGGATTTTCAGGCCAAGATGCCGTTAATTGTGAGCATACACGGCATTACAGAGAACGTATACTGGTATAAAACCTATACGGAAATGCATGAAGTTGCTGATACATTGGGATATGTTATTGTTTATCCACAAGGTATTGGTAATTCCTGGAATGCCGGGATGATTCATCCTGACAGGTATTTCCCTGATACTGATGATGTTGGTTTTATCTCAGCTCTGATAGATACGATGAAAACCAAATGGGACATAGATTTGTCCAGAGTATATTGCTGCGGTTTTTCGCTTGGTGGTATAATGAGTTTTAGAATGGCCGGCGAATGTGGACATCGTCTGGCGGCAATCGCATCAGTCTCAGGTCCCTTATGTGGCTTAGCAGACACATGGCAACCCATTCGACCTATGCCTGTATTGTACATGCATGGTACTAGAGACAATCATATACCATATACTGGTCAGGGAGACAGGTGGTCTGCTCAAAACACGATCAACTATTGGCTTGAGAATAACCAGTGCACGGCACAGGCTGATACATTTTCATTTCCCAACATTGTTCCTGGTGATGGCTGCACCATTCAGAAGATAAGTTATACCAGTTGCTCAGGTGAGAGTGAAGTGATTCATTACAAGGGAATTAATATGGGACATAGCTGGCCCAGTTCTCAAACGACATTTGGTTCAGAAGGCTATAAAAATTTAGATATCAACGCCAATATTGAAATCATGCATTTCTTCAATCGTTTTGAAAATCCCCTGGTAAATATGGCTTATTCAAAATCTTTGGAAGTGTATCCTTTTAATATTCAAACCCCAAGCGATACAATAACCGTAAGAGCCGAAGTGAACAATCCGGAAAATCACACAGTTGATGTCTATGCCTTTATTCATGATGAACAATTCACTTTTGAAGATTCAATAAGATTATTTGATGACGGTTTGCATGAAGATGGTGATTCCTCTGATAACATTTATGGCAACAAGAAATTGACGACCGGGTACCCGGAAGGTGTATATGAAGCGGACCTTGTAACATATGATTCAACTTTCAATATTTCATATGATCATCATATTCCGGAACGATTTATCAAAATCGGTCCCGTAAGCTTTGATAATTACACCTTTGATACCGATGATACGATTCCCTATCCGGGAGATGACCTGAAAATATGGTTTACTCTGAAGAACGAGAGTACGACGGCAACCGCTGTAGATATTAAAGTAAAGCTGACCTGCCCCGACCCATTAGTGGCTGTTCCTTGGTATTTAATAACGACTGAGGATATACCAGCAGGGGAAAGTTCAGTTTCCGAGGTCGACGCCAGAATAAGGATCTCTGAAGACTGCCCGGGGAATACAGATATCCCCATCATAATGGATATATCCAGTTTTGACCATGTGTGCTGGATAGATACCTTTTTGTTCCATGTGTATGGGGATACAGTACAGGATATAACTAATCCGGAAAAAATTAGAGACTCTGTAACCAGGATTTACCCGAATCCCACGGAAAACATCATAAATATTGAAATGTACAATATCGGAGGACGGGGAGTAGAAATGGAGATTGTCTCTCTCAGTGGGCAAATCATGTTCAAAGGAGTAATGGAAGGAACCACTTACCAGACCGACCTCTTCAAACTCCAGAAAGGAATTTATTTCCTAACAATCATTTCAGAGGACTTTGTAACCACAAGGAAGATAATTAAGTTGTGATTAGGTCATTTGACCATGGGACAGTGTAATGTATTAGTAAAGAGAATTTTCATAGTTGAAATACTGGAGAAACTGAGCTATCAAAGTAATGGGTTCATGCCATGCACTCTCTCTCGGAAATAGAAAACCATCGCGCAACAGTCAATCATTTTTCCCAAAATTCAGGATACTCTGATACTCTCTCTGACAGCAAAATCTAGCTGGTTTTATGTGAATATTTAATCAACATCTCAAAACTATGAAATTATGAAACAATCTCTTTCACTGATGCTCATTATGAGCCTTTGCATCATGTTTTTCGGTTGTACGGAAAACACATTCCAGCCTGCCCTGGACGATACTTCACAACTGGAACAGCAAGCCTTTTTGAAAAGTGCTAAAAAACCTGCCGCCCAACTGGTAGGAGAGGCCATTTGTCCCTTTACTGGGAACCCACCTACTAACTGGGTTGGAACTGTTGATTTTGGAAGTCAGGGTGTATTCGGATTAACTTTCTTCAGCACAGGCCCGCCCAGGTTTTATTCCCAGGCCAGTCCTTTCTACGAGACCTGGGTGATTTACTACGAGGATAAGGATTATAATGATCCTGCCAATGTGGTAATGCGGGGATGGAACAAAGGAGTGGTCACGTATGCCAACAAAGTCCCCGAACCGGTTAATTATCTTGCCAACGGAAAGGTAACGGAAGCCTATGGCCCCCTGGAAGAGTGGGAAGGCTGCAACTGGCATATAAAAGGGCTGGTATACTGGTTAGCACCCGGTCAGCCTGAGAAAGCCGTCAGCCAGGTACGAATCAATTAAGGCGATTCTACCCCCCACGTTAATTTTGAAACCCTCGGTGTAATGCTGGGGGTTTCTTCTTTTGGGGCGTAGATGTAACACAAAATCACGGGTAAGGCCGTGGGCTATTTAACTTAATGACCTATTCTAGTTTCAGAGCAGGATCTTAGCAATCGTGTAATTCAGTCACATTTGACCTATAATGTACTTGCATTATGTTCACATAGCTTTGATCCTAAAGCGTTATTAATCAATTCGTTACACGTTCACTGAATCTTTCGGTTGCCCCAGGAAGGGGAGATGTCAAAAGGTTTTGATAAAGAATTCGAGGATACACTCTTTCTGGGTTGCGTAGCAACGTGAAAAGGGTGTGGAAATCAGGTCCACCTATTTCAGCAATTCTGAAACCTCATTTCGTAGTATGGGTAGGGATCGTTTTATTATCAACCACAAGATATCTGGAGTTATGCTGTCATAACCGTGTATTATCCTGTTTCGGGTATCAACGATTTTCCGAGAATCAGAAATGGCAATATCAGGAGAGACTTTGAGAATCCGATTCAGGGCTTCACCAATGATTTCAATATTCCTTTCTAATGCCTTCTGGGTTTTAATATCGCTTTCAAAATCAGAGTACTTAATATCTTCAGGCAGGAAATCGTATATCTGTATAATAGCGATATTTATATCCTCAAGCCAGGTATAAATCTCATGCGTCATACAGAACCTTTTTCGTGTTGTTGATGCTTTCTACGAGATACTTATTCTTTAATGCCTTTTGTTCCAGCAAATCAATCTGACGTTGTAATAATTCTTGCAAGGCAAACTTCAATGCAAAATAATTCTCGGCATATTCTAAAGGATCTGTTGTGTTAAAATCTACCACTAAATCGACATCGCTATCTTTAGTGAACTCTGAGTTAAGAACTGAACCAAATGCAAATAGCTGTCTCACTTTGTGATTGTCACAAAGCGCATGAATCTCTTTTATATAGGAATCCAAAAACATATGCTATCTACAAAAATAGAGAATCCAGCATAATTACAATCCTGGAAACAGAAAAACCTGCGCGCCGGCATTGTAAGATCCAAATCGGAGGGTGCGGGAAGGCCTGTGGGCCTTGGCAGAGCGGCTATTTCACATAATGCCTGATTATAGTGACAGAGCAGGATCCACAGAACAAAGCCGGAAAGTCGCAGTTGTCCTATAATTAATATTATGTTAAATAGAATATATTAAAAGCAAGGGAGGCAAATTTCTTCACCTCCCCCATATTCTAGTCTAACCCAACTCTCGACTCCCGACTCCCGACTCTCGACTATATATTCTGTTTTAGCGCTTTCACCCGCTCATACTCATCCATCATCTGTTCCTTGTAATAGATCCGCTGCAGGATGTCCAGGGTTTCGTATTTGACGGTCGGATTCTCGTCATTCAGTTCATATGACTTCTCCAGGATCGGAATGGCCTGGTCGTATTTCTCCTTTCCCAGTTCGTTTAACCTCTTCCTGGTGGCATCGTCGTTCTCCACGTTGGCCCTGTCATAGAAATCGGCCCCCTGCAGGTAATAGATGTATCCCATATCGTACCAGATATAATAAAGCGACGGATCCAGCTCACCTGCTTTCTTGTAGGATTCAAGGGCCCTGTCAATGTACTCCACATCCTCTTTATTGATCAGCATCCTGCCCTGCCAGTAATATGCTTCCGGGATGTCCGGGCTCTTTTCGACGACCTGATCCATGAATTCGATTCCCTCGTCGATGTTCTTCATCTGGATGTATGTATCGGCAATATTGGCAATGACATTCACCGTGTCGGGCCATTTTTCATACGCTTCTTTCAGTGTCTCCAGTGCAGCCAGCGTGTCACCGATGGCCATCTGGTCCATTTTGATCTGCAGGTAGGTATTCGGACCGCCGAAATCCACCTCCGCCAGTTGCTGATAGTAGTCAATGGCTTTCTGGTAAAGCGCCTTGTTATCAGTTTTGTTGGCGATTTCCCTGGAGATGATTCCGGAATACTGGATCATGACGGTATCCATTTCACCTTCAAAAAGGTCCATCTTGTTGATATTCAGCACATTTTCAAAAGACTCGAGCGCTTCATCATAATTTTCTTTGTAATAATAATTTACGCCCTGTCTTTTAAGCTGATTTTTCAATTCGACCAGGTTTTCCTTGATCTTGTCTGCCCTCTTTCCTTTTTCGTCCAGCTCCAGTGCTTTCTGGTACGCGCTGATCGCTTCCTCCAGCGGGGCCGGATGGATGGGATCAATCCGCTCGTAATCCTGGAGTGTGCCATTGACGAAGGTATAGATCATATGATCGTATACATATTTTTCATGCAAATTGCCATTTTTTGTCTCAGTTACGACGCTGTCGGGATCCTGGTAAAAAAGCCTGAGGGTCTGCGGGGACATTCCCTCGACCACCTGTTCCAGTCCCAATAAAAACACATCCTGGAAAAGCTCACCGCGCTTTTCCCATGTTTTGGATTTGGTTTTCTTCTTGTCATGCTGAATCTGTTCGTTGCTCTTTTCGACCTTTTTCTGGAGGGTATTGTAGTTCAGCAAAACTACAGGTGCGGCTCCCTCCTGGGCATAAAGGCTCATGATGGTTGCTGCCATGATGGCCAGCGTCAAGAATTTTTTCATGTTCAATCTGGTTTTGTATGTGTCAAAAATATAAACTTTCCCAATAAACATCAAACAAGATGCCAATCCAGTTTATCCATCTGACGTCTCACCTGTTTCAGGATCCTCCTGTACCGCCTCATCATCATTCACCGGTACCTGTGTGGCGGCTGCGATCTGATCTCCCTCTCTGAGATTGATCAGCCTGACACCCTGTGTATTACGCCCCATTACGCGGATCCCTTTCACGGCAAGCCTGATGGCGATCCCGTTCTGGGTGATGATCATCAGGTCATCCTCATCCGTTACGGCTTTAATGGCAATCAGGTCACCCGTTTTCGAAGTGATATTGATGGTTTTTACCCCTTTTCCTCCCCTGTTGGTGATCCGGTAATCATCCAGGTCCGAACGCTTGCCGAATCCATTTTCGGAAATGACCAGGATATCCCTTTCACCCTTTCTGGCCGTGACGATCCCGACCACCTCGTCCCTGGATCCCCCCAGGGTGATCCCCTTCACACCGGATGCAGTCCGCCCGACGGCCCGTACCTTCTCTTCATGGAAACGGATGGCTTTACCGGACCTGACTGCCAGCATCAGTTCCATATCTCCATCGGTCAGCCTGGCATCAAGCAGGGTATCCCCTTCCCGGATGATAATGGCATTGATCCCGCTCTGCCGGGGCCTCGAATAGGCTTCCAGCCGGGTTTTCTTGATGATCCCCTGTTTGGTGGCCAGCACGATATAGTTGTTGTTGATGTATTCCTGGTCCTTCAGGTCCTTCACATTGACAAAGGTCTTCACCGTATCTCCCTGCTCGATCTGGATCAGGTTCTGGATGGCCCTTCCCTTGCTGTTCCTGGTCCCCTCGGGGATCTGGTAAACCTTCAGCCAGAAACATTTTCCCAGCTCTGTGAAGAACAGGATCGTATTGTGCATGCTGGCCACGAACATGTTGACCATGAAATCTTCGTCCCTGGTTGTACTGCCTTTGGAACCCACCCCTCCCCTGTTCTGGGTGCGGAATTCATGCAGCGGTGTCCGCTTGATATATCCCAGGTGGGAAATGGTAATCACCATGTCCTCATCCGCATAAAAATCTTCAGGGTCAAATTCTCCTTCATCGGGAACGATTTCCGTCCTCCTGGCATCCCCGAATTTTTCCTTTACCTCCAGCAGCTCATCCTTGATGATTTTCATTCTCAGCCCCTCATCCGAAAGCACCTGCCTGTAATACTCGATCATTTTCATGAGTTCGTCGTATTCCTCGTGCAGTTTATCCCGTTCAAGGCCCACCAAACGCTGCAGGCGCATCTCCAGGATGGCCCGGGCCTGGATCTCCGTGAAGCCGAACTGCTCCATCAGTCCGTCGCGGGCTTCCTCCGCGGTCTGCGATGCCCTGATCAGTGCGATCACCTCATCAATGTGGTCAAGCGCTTTTAAAAGCCCTTCCACGATATGGGCCCTCTTTTCAGCCTGGTCCAGATCATACCGGGTCCTTCTGACAACCACCTCGTGCCTGTGGTTCACAAAATATGAAATGAGCTGTTTCAGGTTCAGTGTCTTCGGCCTGCCGTTGACCAGGGCGATGTTATTGACGTTGAAGGTTGTCTGTAATTGAGTATATTTCAAAAGATTATTCAACACAACCTGGGCGCTGGCCTCCTTCTTAAGGATAATGATGATGCGCATGCCGCGCCGGTCGGACTCATCGTTGATGTAAGAAACTCCCTCTATTTTCTTTTCATTGATCAGATCTGCCGTTTTCCTGATCAGTTCCGCCTTGTTCACCATGTAAGGAATTTCCGTCACGATGATCTTTTCCCTCCCCGACTCGGTGACCTCGATCTCTGTTTTGGCCCTGACCACGATCTTTCCCCTGCCGGTTTCGTAAGCTTCCTTCACCCCGTTGTATCCGTAAATGATCCCGCCGGTGGGAAAATCCGGAGCCTTCAATATCGAGGTCAATTCGCCGATCTCGATCTCACGGTTATCAATGTAGGCCACGATGGCATCCACCGCATCACCCAGGTTGTGCGGAGGCATGTTTGTGGCCATTCCCACTGCTATCCCCGATGCGCCGTTCACAAGCAGCGTGGGGATCCTGGTGGGCAGCACGGAAGGTTCCTCCAGGGTGTCGTCAAAATTCAGCTGGAAATCCACCGTATCCTTCTCCATATCGGACATGGTCTCTTCGGCGATCTTTTCAAGACGCGCCTCGGTGTATCGCATGGCAGCGGGACTGTCTCCGTCCACCGATCCGAAATTCCCCTGGCCTTCCACCAGCGGGTAACGCATGGACCACTGCTGAGCCATGCGCACCATGGCATCATAAACGGAGGAATCACCGTGGGGATGGTATTTTCCCAGTACCTCCCCCACAATCCTGGCCGATTTCTTATAGGGTCTGTTTGAAAACACCCCCAGTTCCCGCATGCCGAAAAGGACCCTCCGGTGGACCGGCTTCAGGCCGTCCCTCACGTCGGGCAGGGCCCGCGACACGATCACCGACATCGAGTAATCGATGTAGGCCGATTTCATCTCCTCCTCAATGTTAATCCTAAGGATTTTTTCGCCTTCTGCCATCTATTTACAACTATTTAATATACAATATCTTATGTGTGCTTTACGGGCTGACTCCAATGACATACGAAATTAGTGAATTCCGGCCTATTTTCCTCGGTTTTAGAGGGCTTTTATTAACATTGAACTGTTTATAATAGATGGTTGTTCTATTGGTAATTTCATGCCTAATTAGTTACTTTGTTCCGGATAAAGGTCAGAAGGGGGACAGATCTCATGGATGCACAATTTTCACAGAGGATTAAGGACGTGCTGGGTTACAGCAAGGAAGAGGCGGTAAGGCTGGGAAATTCGCACATCAGTGTGGAGCACCTCTTCCTGGGTATTCTCAGGGATGGCGAGGGTCTTGCCATCGATGTGCTGGTGGTGCTGGGAGTTGAACTGTACGACCTCAGAATGGCGATAGAGAAAAGCATCCGCAACGATAAGCCGGCTGCGGTCAAGGACCCCGACAGCCTCCCCCTGCTCAAAAGTGCGGAAAGAATTTTGAAACTGACCCACCTGGAAGCCCGCTCCATGAAGGAGAAGACCATTGATACGAACCACCTGCTGCTTGCCATCCTGAAGGATGATAACAATTATGCCACCAGGTACCTGGTCGAGAACGGGATCACCTACGAGAAAGTGAAGCAGGAAATTACCGATTCCCAGCCGGAAGGCCGTGCGGACTTTCCCGGTGATGAGGACGACGAAAGCCGGGGACCCTTCAGCGGCGGTCCGACGGGAGGAGGAAAGGGAATGGGCGCCTCCCAGAAATCCAGCTCGGATACCCCGGTGCTGGATAATTTCGGCATCGATCTGACCAAGGCAGCCGAAGAAGACCGCCTGGACCCCATCGTGGGCAGGGAGACCGAAATCGAGCGGCTGGCACAGATCCTCAGCCGGCGTAAAAAGAACAATCCCATCCTCATCGGGGAGCCCGGCGTGGGCAAATCGGCCATTGCCGAGGGCCTGGCGCTGAGGATCGTCCAGAGGAAAGTGAGCAGGGTGCTGTTCGACAAAAGGGTGGTCACCCTGGATCTGGCCTCCATCGTGGCGGGGACCAAGTACAGGGGACAGTTCGAGGAGCGCATGAAAGCCATCCTGAACGAGCTGGTGAAGAACCCGGGGATCATCCTGTTCATCGATGAGATCCATACCATCGTGGGAGCCGGTGGCGCCACAGGTTCCCTGGATGCTGCCAACATGTTGAAACCGGCTCTGGCCAGGGGCGAGATCCAGTGCATCGGAGCCACCACCCTGGACGAATACAGGCAGCACATCGAAAAAGACGGCGCGCTGGAAAGAAGGTTCCAGAAAGTGATGGTGGACCCCACCACGGTTGAAGAGACCATCGATATTTTGAAGAACATCAAGGAACGGTACGAGGAACACCACAATGTATATTACACGGACGAAGCCATCACCTCCTGTGTGAAACTGACCCAGCGGTACATCAGTGACAGGCACCTGCCCGACAAGGCCATTGACGCACTCGATGAGTCGGGATCCCGCGTGCACATTTCGAACATCGTGGTGCCGGATCAGATCGTCGAACTGGAAAAACAGATTGAGCAGACCAAGCAGGACAAGATCCAGGCCGTTAAGAACCAGAACTTCGAAAAAGCCGCCAGTTTCAGGGACAAGGAGAAGGAATTGCTGGACCGGCTCGATTCGGAGAAGAAAAAATGGGAAAAAGAGCTTTCGCTGAACCGTGAAACGGTGGATGAGGAGAAAGTGGCCGAGGTGGTGGCCATGATGACCGGGGTTCCGGTGCAGCGCATTGCGCAGGCTGAAGGCACCAGGCTGCTGAAAATGGCGGATGAACTCAGGGGCAGTGTGATCGGTCAGGATGAAGCCATCAGCAAGGTGGTGAAATCCATCCAGCGGAACAGGGCCGGACTGAAAGATCCCAACAAGCCCATCGGGACATTTGTATTCCTGGGGCCCACCGGCGTAGGCAAGACACAGATGGCCAAAGTACTGGCGCAGTATCTGTTTGAATCGGTGGAAAACCTGATCCGGATCGACATGAGCGAATACATGGAGAAGTTCTCCGTGTCAAGGCTCGTAGGGGCTCCCCCGGGTTACGTGGGATACGAAGAGGGCGGCCAGCTTACCGAAAAAGTACGGCGCAAACCCTATGCGGTGGTACTGCTGGATGAAATCGAGAAGGCCCATCCGGATGTCTATAATATTCTCCTGCAGGTGCTGGACGAGGGACAGCTAACCGACAGCCTGGGCAGAAGGATCGATTTCAGGAACACGATCGTGATCATGACCTCCAATATTGGCACCCGGGAGCTGAAAGATTTCGGGCAGGGAGTCGGATTTGCAACCAAGGCGCGGCAGGATGCCGCCAACGAATACTCCAAGGGTGTGATCCAGAAAGCGCTGAAAAGGGCGTTCGCCCCCGAATTCCTGAACCGGATCGACGATGTGGTCCTCTTCAATACCCTTTCCAGGGAGGATATCCACAAGATCATTGACATCGAGCTGAAAGGTTTGTACGAAAGGGTTCAGGGCCTTGGATTCAATATTGTTCTCTCCGACGAGGCCAAGGACTTTGTGCTGGAAAAAGGATATGATATCCAGTACGGCGCAAGACCCCTGAAAAGAGCCATTCAGAAGTACATGGAAGATCCCATGGCCGAAACCATCATCAAGTCATCACCGGCTGAAGGAGATACGATGGTGGTGGATTTCGACAAGGAGAAGCAGGAGATCACCGTTGCGATCCAGAAAAGAAAGGGAGAACTGCCCAGGGGTAAAAAAGAGCTACCCAAATCGGAGCAGCCCAAGCAGTAAGCATTTTATTCGCGGGAATGGTACCTTCCCCAGGTCATGAGACCACCGTACCGTACAGGTCGAATTCTTCGGCACCGGTGATCCTGACATCATAAAAGTCTCCCGGATCCAGTTTCCTGTCTGCCTGCAGGATCACCTCATTGTCCACCTCAGGGGAATCATATTCCGTCCGGCCGATATAACAGGGCGGCTCCTCCCTGTCGATCAGGACCCGGTAAACCTTTCCGATTTTTTCCCTGTTCAGCTGCAGGGAGATCTCCTGCTGGAGTTTCATCACCTCCCCCGCCCTTTCGGATTTCACTTTTTCAGGGATCACGTCCCGGTATTTCCTGCCGGCACCGGTACCCTCCTCGTGTGAATAGGGAAATACACCCAGCCGGTCGAACCTGAACGCGGCCAGAAAATCCAGAAGTTCCCGGAATGCCTCGTCGGTTTCTTCGGGATATCCGACCATTACCGTGGTTCTCAGCGACACGTCCGGGATCTCCGATCGGAACCGTTCCAGCAACGCTTCCAGGTTCTTTCGCCCGTATCCCCTACCCATGGCAGAAAGAACCCGGTCACTGATATGCTGGATGGGGATATCCAGGTATTTACAGATCTTCTGCCCGGATGCCATCACTCCGATCACCTCCAGAGGAAAACCTGTGGGATATGCATAATGAAGCCTGATCCATTCGATCCCTTCCTGTTTCGGCAGTTCCTCCAGCAGTCCGGGGAGGGCGCGTTTCCCGTACAGGTCCGTCCCGTATGCGGTCAGATCCTGTGCGATCAGGATCAGTTCCCTCACTCCCCGTCCGGCCAGGAATGCAGCCTCACGGCGAAGCTGTTCCACCGGAACGGAAACCTGCCTGCCCCTGATGCCGGGGATGGCACAGAAAGCGCAGCTGCGGTCACATCCTTCGGAGACTTTCAGGTAGGCATAGTGTCCCGGAGGCGACACCAGGCGGCTGACGGGATCGGGATCCGGGTAACCGATGCCTGCGGCCCGCAATATCCGGGGCATTTCATTGACACCGAAGAATCCGTCCACACCGGGCAGTTCCTTCGGAAGCTCACTTTTGTAACGCTCTGAAAGGCAACCCATTACATAGAGTTTGCCAAGGTTGCCCTTCTTTTTTTCCTCCAAATACTGTAGGATGGTATCCACCGATTCCTGCTTGGCGTCCAGGATGAATCCGCAGGTGTTGATAATGAGGATATCGGCCGGGGGATGGTATTCATTGTGGATGACCCGGTAACCCCTTTTCTGGAAATGGTATATCAGGTGTTCCGAATCCACCAGGTTCCTGGAACAGCCCAGGGTGATCATCTGGAGGGTCATGATCTTGAGAAAAGGCTGTCCACGAATTCAAAACGGTCGAATATCTGCAGATCCTCCAGTTTTTCGCCGATCCCGATGTACTTGACCGGAACCCTGAACTGATCGGAGATCCCGATCACCACCCCTCCTTTTGCCGTCCCGTCAAGCTTGGTGAGAGCCAGTGCGTTCACTTCCGTGGCCATGGTGAATTGCTTAGCCTGTTCAAAGGCATTCTGACCCGTGGATCCGTCCAGGATCAGCAGGATTTCATGGGGTGCGGCGGGGATTACCTTCTGCATGACCCGCTTGATCTTGGAGAGTTCGTTCATCAGGTTCGCCTTGTTGTGCAGCCTTCCTGCGGTGTCGATGATCACCACATCCTTTTTCTGGGCAATGGCCGAGGAAAGCGTGTCATAGGCCACAGAGGCGGGATCGGATCCCATTCCCTGCTTGATGATGTCCACCCCCACCCGTTCGGCCCAGATGGTCAGCTGGTCAACCGCCGCGGCGCGAAATGTGTCGGCAGCACCCAGCAGGACCTCTCTTCCCGCTTTTTTGTAATGATAAGCCAGCTTTCCGATGGTAGTGGTCTTTCCCACCCCGTTCACCCCCACAACCATGATCACGTACGGGGTTTCGGGGAGGGGATCCCCGAACCCGGCGACCAGACCGGTGCCTTTCTCCTGGAGCAGGCCTGCGATCTCCTCCTTCAGGATGTTGTTCAGCTCATTGGTATTGAGGAATTTGTCCCTGGCCACCCGCGATTCAATGCGGTCGATGATCCGGATGGTCGTTTCCACGCCCACATCCGACGAAATCAGCACTTCTTCAAGCTGATCCAGGACCTCATCATCCACACGGGACTTCCCGACAACTGCCCTGGAAAGCTTTCTGAATACGCTTTCCTTGGTCTTTTCCAGACCTTTTTCCAGGTTCTTCTTCTTATCCGAGGTGAAAATTCCCATGATTGACTGTTCAGATACAAAAAAAGCTCCCTTTTGCAAGAAAGCTTCGGCAGAAAAGATAAAAGACGGAGCCCTTACCCCTGCCTTTTAAAGAAGTCATCAATATGGTCATTGTGGACCACCTCCTCATCGAAAGCATAGGCTCCCGTTTTGGGAGAACGGACCATCCTGATGCACTTGGTAAAGGTCCTGCCCACCCCGCTCTGCAATGTTGCTACTACTTTCTTTGCCATGGTTCAGTGCTTTACTTGATTTCCCTGTGCAGGGTCACTTTTTTCAAAATGGGATTGTATTTTTTCAGCTCGAGCCTGTCAGGGGTGTTCTTCCTGTTCTTGGTCGAGATATATCTGGAAGTTCCGGGCATTCCGCTCTCCTTGTGCTCTGTGCACTCAAGGATCACCTGGACCCTGTTTCCTTTGCCTTTCTTTGCCATCTAAGCGAACATTAATAAGATTTCAAATATCCTTTTTTCACAGCCTCGTCCAGGGCAGCCTTCAATCCCTTTTTGTTGATGGTCCTTATTCCCTGGGCGGACACCCGGAGGGTCACGTAACGGTCCTCCTCGGCAAGGTAGAACCTGCGGTCAAAAAGGTTGGGCTGAAAAGTCCTCTTGGTCCTTCTCTTTGAGTGAGATACATTGTTGCCCACCATCATCTTCTTTCCTGTGACCTGACAAATCTTAGCCATTTTTTCCTGCTGATTTCTGATGGATTCTGTTAACGAGGCGCAAATTACGTCATTATTTATGAAATAATCAAACTTTCAGAAGAAAAAAACGGCTCAGATCATCTCCAGGATCAGCTGTCGCAAAAGCTGGATGGCACTGCAGGAAGCCTGGGTAATGATCCGGTCCCTCGAGCCCCCGAAGAGGAACTTCCGGGAATAGATCCGTTCCCCCACCGCCACCGCGATCCAGGTGGTTCCCACCGGCTTGTCCGCGGTCCCCCCGTCCGGTCCCGCGATCCCTGTCGTGGCAATGGCGCAATCCGTCCCGAAAACCTGTGCCACCCCGGTTACCATCTGCTCGGCCACCTCCCTGCTGACCGCACCGAACCGGGCGATGTCGGATTCATCCACCTTCAGGATTCCGCTCTTGACACGGTTGTGGTAGGCCACCACCGATCCCGTGAAATAATCGGAGCTTCCCGGAACCGAAGTGATCATCCTGGCCACAGTCCCCCCTGTGCAGCTCTCGGCGGTGGCTACGGTAAGCTCCTTTTCTCTGAGGAGCTGTCCCATGGCCTCCTCCAGCGAGATATCATCAAATCCGAAAATATGTTCCGGAATGATAGCCAGTAATTTATCAATATTTACTTTAAGTATTTGTTCTGCCTCACCGTTGCAGGGTTCATGTACGGTGAGGCGCAGCCGTACGATCCCGGGACTGGGAAGGTATGCCAGTTTTACGCAGGAAGGGAGTTCTGCTTCCCAGTTCCTGAGCAGTGCCGCAAGGTATGATTCAGGGACACCCTGTGTCATAACCGTTCTGTGCACCGTATACGGGATCCGGATCCGTTTTCGCAGCCTTGGCAGCACGTGGTCCTCCATCAACTGCTTCATCTCGTAGGGCACGCCGGGAAGGGATACCAGGATGGTTCCCTCCTTTTCGAACCACATTCCCGGAGCGGTTCCCTGCTCGTTGGCCAGCACCTCGCATGCTTCGGGCACATCCGCCTGGCGCAGATTGGACTCCAGCATCTGACGGCCCCGGATTTTGAAAAAACGGGTGATCCGTTCAAGCGTTTCCGGATTTGTGACCAGCTGGCTGCCGAAATAATCCGCCAGGGTCTGCTTGGTGATGTCATCCTTCGTGGGACCGAGTCCCCCGGTCATGAGGATCAACTCATAATTCCCAATCAGGCGATCCAGGGTGCGGCTGATCCGGGAGGCGTCATCGGGGACCGTGACCATCTCCCCCACCCGGACGCCCGCACCGACGAGCTGCCTGGAGATCCATACCACATTTGTATCGGTTACCTGTCCGATCAGGATCTCATCCCCGACGGTGATCAGTGCACAATTCATGCAGACCTATTTTCCTTGAGAAGAATGGCAAAATTAAACAAATAAAATGTTAAATTTGCCCCTGCTGCGGGAGTAGCTCAGTGGTAGAGCATCAGCTTCCCAAGCTGAGGGTCGCGGGTTCGATCCCCGTTTCCCGCTCTTCAAACTCAGGGACATGGCACATGTGGCTGCCGCGTCCCTGTTTTTTATTGTCCCCGGAGCGCCCTGATCCGCTTTAGAAGCGGGGGATGCGAATAGTGCACGAACACGTAGGCCGGATGGGGGGTCAGGTTGCTCAGGTTGTTCCGGGACAGCTTCTTCAGTGCCGAAATGAGGGGATTTTCATCGTAATGGTCACCTGCGAAACGGTCGGCCTGGTATTCGATCTGCCTGGAATACAGGTTCATTCCGATGCCGATCAATGTTGAAATGGGTGTGTAGAGGACCCCGAAAGCAATCAGTCCCAGGTGGAAAGATGCCTGCGCTCCCCCCAGTGCCACCGCGAAACTGTCCTCACCCACAAAAAGCGAAAACAGATACAGGGTGATACCCGTCTGGATCACAGAGAGGATCAATCCGGTGGTGGTGTGCTTTTTTTTGTAATGACCCACTTCGTGGGCCAGTACCGCCACGATCTCCTCTTCATCCAGGTCGCTGATCAGGGTATCGAAAAGTACGATCCGCTTTTTGGGTCCCAGTCCCGTGAAATAAGCATTGGCCTTGCTGGAACGTTTGGAGCCATCCATGACATAGATGTTCTTCAGCCTGAATCCCACGCTCTCGGCGAAGGATTCGATCTTTCGGCGCAGGGATCCCTCCTCGAGGGGCTTCTGCTTGTTAAATAGCGGGACGATCAGGTTCGAATAGAACATGGTCATAAAGATGGAAAAGAAGGTCACCAGCGCCAGGGCCAGCAACCAGAACCAGCGGCCCGTGAGCATGTAGATCCAGGTAACCAGGGCCAGCAGTCCGCCCCCGATGACCGCGGTGAGAAGCCAGCCCTTCAGCTTGTCCAGGACAAAGGTCTTCGGGGTGGTCCTGTTGAACCCGTAACGTTCCTCGATGACAAAAGTGTCGTACAGGGCAAAGGGGGTGGATAAAAGATCCGAGACCAGGGCGATGATCCCGAAAAAGATGAGCACGAACAGGATGTAGCTGGAGGTGATCCCGGTCAGCTGCCGCTCCAGCCAGCCGAATCCTCCGAGAAAAAAGACAAGCGCCAGCACCACGACACCCAGGGTACTCGTGATAAATGAGAAGCGGGTGTTGTCGCGTTTATACAGCTGGCTCTTTCTGTATTCTTCCGCGTCAAACACACCGGCCAGTTCTTCAGGCAGTTCAGGAACAGTGTGTTTCAGGTTCAGGGTATCCAGGACACGCTCCAGCAGGTAGCCGAAAACCAGAATGACGATCAATAACACAAACACCGTATTGTACATATCTCTCACTGAATAACCTGTTTAATCACCTCCCTGCGGTTCATCAGCCGGATATCCATCTCCTCCCGGTAGAAGGTGACCATCTCCAGGCTGTCGCATGCCAGGGCCCTGTCGATCATCAGGCTGGCCGAATCCAGGTGATCTTCCAGTTCATAATACACGGCCATGTTATGAAAAGCCTTTGCGGCCAGAGTGCTGTCCCCCGACCCGCCCAGCTCCTCCCAGAGTGTAAATGCCAGATCCCATTCCCCCCTGCGGGTATGCCTTGCGGCCGTCCGGAGCAGCTTGCCATTCCCCCTGAAGAGTGTCCGGGAAGCATGTGCCCAGACGGGAACCAGGTACCTCCCGTATTTCAACCCGCTTTCATAGAAGAGTTCCCTGATCATCTCCGCAGAGGACGGCGCTCCCTGGAACACGCCTTCACTGATCCTGGAAAAATATAGCGTGTCAATGGTGGTATACTCATCAAAGGGCCTGGGATTCAAGGGCAGATAGACCGCCCAGTCGATCCGGTTGCTGAAAATATAGTAGTGGTTCCTCACATCCGTCAAATCTGCCACCCCATCTTCACCCGTGTCGTAAAAATCATAATGTTCCTCCAGTTCGAGGGAATACTTTTCCAGGCTGACCACCGCATCCGTCCCCGCCCTTTCGCAGATGGAAGCGACTTCCCGCTTGGTCAGGAGCAGATCATGCTGGAAAAGTGTATCCAGCCTGCGTTCACTCATAAAGATCGGGAACTGATACCGTTTCACAGGTGAATTCCGCAGGATATGAAGCAAACCGCGCAACACGCTGTTAGAGACCAGGGTATCGAGGATCAGCAGGCCTTTTCGGTCCAGGCCTTCCCGGTTCTCAGGACTCAGGACCTTGAAGGTCACAGGTGCCCTGTTCAATATCAGAAGCTGGTCGACCTCATCGGGAAACCGGATGGTGGCAGGCTCCAGGACTTCAAACTCCACCAGGCTGTAAGTACCCGCACATCCGGAGAATGCCAAAAGGAACAATCCCAGCACCATATATTTACCGAACCTGCCACTGAGCTTCATCCCGGTCATTTCCGTCCCGATCTGTCCGTTAGCCACTCATCCCGCCGCATACCTGGATGGTCTGTCCGGTCACATAGGAGGAAAGATCAGAGGCCAGGAACAAAGCCACATTTGCCACATCCTCCGGGACACCGCCGCGCTTCAGGGGAATGGTTTTGATCCATTCTTCCTTTACCTGCTCAGGTAGCCGGTCGGTCATATCCGTGATGATAAAACCCGGTGCGATGGCATTGCAGCGCACATTCCTGGATCCTGTTTCTCTGGCAACCGATTTGGTGAATCCGATGATCCCCGCCTTTGAAGCCGCATAGTTCGCCTGTCCGGCATTCCCGTTCACTCCCACCACCGAGCTCATGTTGATGATGGATCCGGTTCTTGCTTTCAGCATGTATTTCTGAACCGCTTTGGTGCAGTTGAACACCGACTTCAGGTTGACCCTGATCACCAGGTCCCACATATCCTCGGTCATCCGCATCAGCAGCGTATCACGCGTGATCCCGGCATTGTTTACCAGAACATCGATCATCTGGAAATCGGCGATCACCTGGTCCACCATTTTCTGGGCCGCTTCGAAATCACCCGCATCGCTCACATATCCCCTGTTTTTCACCCCCAGTGCTCCCAGCTCCTTTTCGAGCGATTCCATATGTTCATCCCGGACAAGATCGGTAAATGCCACACCGGCACCTTCCTGTGCGAAACACAGGGCGATCATCCGGCCGATTCCCCGGGCAGCCCCCGTGATCAGCGCCACTTTTCCTTTTAAAAGATCCATGATTATTTGATTTAATGATGATTCATCAGTGTAGCCATCCGGCTTCCGATCTCGGCGGGCGAGACCACCACCGAAATCCCGCATTCCTCCAGGATCTTCATCTTCGCTCCGGCAGTATCCTCCTTCCCGCCTATGATGGCTCCCGCATGGCCCATTCTCCTTCCGCTGGGTGCAGTCTGTCCCGCAATAAATCCCGCCACCGGTTTGGTGCCATGGTCCCTGATCCAGTAAGCAGCTTCGGTTTCCATGCTTCCGCCGATCTCCCCGATCATGATGATTCCCCCGGTCTGGTCATCCTCCATGAACAGCTTCACGATCTCAAGCATGGAGGTCCCCACGATGGGATCGCCTCCGATCCCCACACAGGTACTCTGTCCCAGTCCCGTTTTGGTGATCTGGTCCACAGCCTCATAGGTAAGCGTGCCTGAGCGGGAGACGATCCCGATCACGCCCCTCTCGTGGATGAATCCGGGCATGATTCCCGCCTTGGATTTACCCGGGGTAATGACCCCCGGACAGTTGGGTCCGATCAGGCGGGTATCTTTATTTTTCAGAAAATCCTTCACCCTGATCATGTCCGATGTGGGAATCCCTTCTGTGATACACACTGCCAGGCGGATGCCCGCATCCGCTGCCTCCATGATCGCATCTGCGGCAAATGCCGGCGGAACAAAAATCACCGAGGTATCGGCGCCGGTTTCCCTTACGGCGTCCAGCACCGTATTGAATACCGGTCTTTCCAGGTGCGTTTGTCCCCCTTTCCCGGGAGTAACCCCGCCCGCCAGGTCAGTTCCGTACTCCAGCATCTGACCGGCATGGAAGGTGCCCTCGCTCCCCGTAAATCCCTGGACGATCACCCTTGAATTTTTATCTAATAAAATGCTCATCGAATGCGTTATCTAT